>SAMEA104404100__coassemble_2062_pt1 | contig 16132 bp, 15 predicted proteins | sample SAMEA104404100__metabat2_high_PE_088 | metagenome-assembled genome bin SAMEA104404100 (sample SAMEA104404100) | Balaenoptera acutorostrata
GTACGACCTTGCCAAGGTCGGGGTCGCGGGTTCGAACCCCGTCTATCGCTCTTAGGTATCAGATTTATCTGGTACCTTTTTTCTTTCTTGGAATTAAAAACAAAGACAGAATTTTAAGTCTCGACAGTATCATTAGATCATATTAAAATAGGGAGGAGAAATGGAACGAAGAAATCAGCCTGTTGGCTTTATAATCAAACAGATTAATAATGTTTATGAAAAAGATTTAAATGAAAAGTTAAAAACCTTAGGTATAACTTCGTCACAGTGCGCTGTTCTTGATTTCTTATTCCATTCGAATCAGGACGAAGTAAGTCAAAGAGATATCGAAAAAGGATTAAGCCTTAAGAATCCTACGGTTACAGGTCTTTTAAAGAGACTTGATGAAAAAGGATTTATTCTTTGTGTTCCAAATAAAACGGATAAGCGAAAGAATAACATATATCTTACAGAGAAAGCTTTTGATGTTCAAAAGAGAATGGAAACTGATCGAAAAAAGATGGATAAAGAGCTTACACGAGGAATGACAAAAAAAGAATTACAGTCAACTCTTAAAGGATTGAATAAAATGTTATATAATATTCAGGATCCTTAATTAAGCTATACTAACGGAGGAAAGAAATAATGAGTTATGCAGACAAAGTCTTTATAGATATGTGCAAAGACATAATTGAGAATGGAACAAGCACTGAAGGTGAAAAGGTACGTCCTGTATGGGAAGATGGTACTCCAGCTTACACGATTAAGAAATTTTGTGTAGTAAACAGGTATGACCTTTCAAAGGAATTTCCAGCACTTACACTTAGAAAAACAGCAATAAAGAGCTGCACAGATGAGTTATTATGGATATGGCAGCAGAAGTCTAACAACATTAATGACTTACATAGTCATATATGGGACAGCTGGGCTGATGAAGATGGTTCAATTGGTAAAGCATACGGATATCAGATGCAGGTTAAACATGAATACAGAGAAGGTATGATGGATCAGGTAGACCGTGTTATTTATGATCTTAAGAATAATCCATACAGCAGACGTATTATGACAAATATATATGTACACCAGGATCTTCATGAGATGAATCTTTATCCATGTGCATACAGCATGACATTTAATGTTACAAAAGAGCCTGGAAGTGATAAACTTACACTTAACGGGATTTTAAACCAGCGTTCACAGGACGTACTTGCAGCTAATAACTGGAATGTATGTCAATACGCAGTACTTATGCATATGCTTGCACAGGTTTGCGATATGAAGGTTGGAGAGTTTGTCCATGTAATAGCTGATGCCCATATTTATGACAGACATATTCCAATGATAAAAGAACTTATTTCAAGAGAACCACTTCCAGCACCAAAATTCTGGATTAATCCTGAAATTAAGGACTTCTATAAATTTACAAGAGATGATGTTAAGTTAATTGATTACGAGACACATCCACAGATCAAGAATATTCCTATAGCAGTATAAGGATATAGACAACAAAATAATTTCTTTATGGAGGTAATTCAAATGAAACTTATTGCAGCCGCTGATAAAAACTGGGGAATTGGATACGAGAATAAATTGCTTGCAAGCATTCCATCAGACATGAAGTTTTTCCGTACAATGACAACAGGACATGTAGTAGTTATGGGAAGAAAGACTCTTGAGTCATTTCCAAATAAGATGCCTTTAAAAAATAGAACTAATATTATTCTTACAAAAGATATGTCATATGAGGTGAAAGATGGAATAATTGTTCACTCAGTAGAGGAACTTTTAGAAGAACTGAAAAAATATGATAGTAATGATATTTTTGTTATTGGTGGAGAGAGCATATACAGACAGATGCTTGATTACTGTGATACAGCATACATTACACGTATAGACCATGTATTCCAGGCGGATACATATTTCCCTGATCTTGATAAAGATAAAAACTGGGAACTTGTAGATGTAAGTGAAGAAAATACATGTTTTGATCTTGAATTCTTCTTTACAAGATATGAAAGAAAAAATAAATAAAACTTAAGTGTCAATACTGAGTTATTAACAAAGCTCCGTTTTTCGTGAATGAAAAACGGAGCTTTTGTGCATATCTTTTTAAATTTCCAAAATTAAGTGAATAACTTTTTATTTAACTGTTACTGACCAGTGTCTGTTAAATGATTCTTTTGCTGGAAGCTTAATAAGATCAGTTTTTGTTTCAAGGTCTGATATAACTTCATCCTCAAAAGAAGAATGAGATGTCCAAGGCTCTATACATACAAAGTCTGGATCACCGTTATGAGACTGCCAGAAAGCAATCATTTCAAAGTTATCAAAGTCAAATAAAATACTTCTATCTGATTTATCAGATTTAATTTCAACAGTTTTTCCAGCATTAGATAGAATAATGGCATCGTGATTAAAAAGCTCATGGGTAAGATTGATTCTGTTACCTTCTTCAAGGCTATAAGCTTTAGTTTCACGTTCAAACCAGTATTCATCGTTAAGAATTGTCTGTTGTGGACTTAATCCGTCCTCGAACTGAAGATAGTAATCTTCAAACTTAGTATTCTCATCCATTGGAACATTAAATCCAGGATGACCACCAATACCAAAGTACATAGTATCATTACCTTTGTTGTCTATGTCATAAGATACTTTAAATGTGTTCTTATCAAGTGTATAAGTAAGTGTTATTTTAAATTCGAATGGGAAAACTTTTAAAGTTTCTTCTGTCTCTTCAAATGAAAGGACGAGCTTATTATCATCATTACTTACAAAAGTAAGCTCTTTGTCTCTTAAAAATCCGTGCTGTCCTATTTCATATTCTTTACCTTTAAATGTGTATTTCCCATTATTAAAACGGCCTACAAAAGGAAAAAGATTTGGAGCATGTCTGTTCCATGATGCAGGGTCACCCTGCCACATGTATTCATGTCCGTCTTTAGTACACATTGAATGTAATTCACCGCCTTTAGATGAAACTTTTACAGTTAGATAATCATTAGAAATTGTATAAATCATAAGTAGCCACCTCGCCTGAAATTTATTTACATATAAATCAATTATATAGTAGAACTTTGAATTTGTTAATACAATTAAATGGAATATTATGGTATCATTGTAAAAGATAATGAAATTTGGAAGGTATAATTAATGAGTTGTACAGATACAGAAAATAAAAGACATCTTATAACAGGAATATTAGCTCATGTTGATGCGGGTAAGACAACTTTATCAGAGAGTATGTTATATGTTTCAGGTAATATAAGAAACTTAGGACGAGTAGACCATAAAGACGCCTTTTTAGATAATAATGCTATCGAAAGAGAGCGTGGTATCACTATATTTTCAAAGCAGGCAGTTATGAAAAGAAATGATATGGTAATAACTCTTCTTGATACACCAGGGCATGTGGATTTCCAGGCAGAAATGGAAAGAGCTATTCAGGTAATGGACTATGCAATTCTTGTAATAAGTGCATTAGATGGTGTGCAGGGGCATACTCTTACATTATGGAAACTTTTAAAGTTATATAAAATTCCGGTATTTATTTTTGTGAACAAGATGGACCAGGATGGAGCATGCAAGGAAGAAATATTAGAAGGTCTTGTAAAGGATCTTGGCAGCGGATGTATAGATTTTGATAATGTAAATGATTTAGATGCTTTAGATGAAGAGTGGCTTGAAAATACAGCTATGATGGATGAAGATTTACTTAATCACTATCTCGAAGAAGGAAATATAGATGAAGAACTTTTAAAGAAGGCTATAGCAGATAGAAATATTTTCCCATGTTTTTTTGGCTCAGCACTTAAGATTCAGGGTGTTAATGAGTTTATGGATGGTATTGAAAGATTTACCGTTCAGAAACAATATAGTGACGAATTTGGAGCAAGAGTATATAAAATAGCAAGAGATAATCAGGGAAACCGTCTTACATATATGAAAATTACTGGCGGTGGATTTAAAGTAAAGGATATTCTGCCAACTGTAAATGAAAAAGTTAACCAAATTCGTATATATTCAGGTGAGAAGTTTGAAGTTGTAAATGAAGTAAAAGCAGGAGAAGTATGTACTGTAACAGGGCTTTCCACAACATACCCTGGAATGGGAATTGGAGAGGAAAAGAATCAGGAGTTTACAGTTTTAGAACCTGTGCTTACATATCAGCTTGAACTGCCTGTAGATGTTGATAATCATACAATGCTTACAAAACTTAAAATGCTTGAAGAGGAAGATCCAAAGCTTCATGTAGTCTGGAATGAGAAAAATTCTAAAATATATATGCAGCTTATGGGTGAGGTTCAGATAGAAATTTTAAAGAGAGTTATATGGGACAGATTCGGTGTACGTGTTGAATTTGGTAAAGGTCAGGTTGTATATAAAGAAACTATAAAAGCTCCTGTAGAAGGTGTTGGCCACTTTGAACCACTTAGACACTATGCAGAAGTTCATCTTCTTTTAGAACCACTTGAGCGTGGTATGGGACTTAAATTTGATACTAATGTAAGTGAGGATGTACTTGATAAAAACTGGCAGAGACTTATATTAACTCATTTAGAAGAAAAAGTGCATAAAGGTGTTCTTACAGGATCAGATATTACTGATATGAAGATTACAATTATAGCTGGACGCGCTCACCAGAAGCATACAGAAGGCGGGGATTTCAGGCAGTCAACATATAGAGCTGTTCGTCATGGACTTATGAAAGCCCAAAATGTTCTTCTTGAACCGTGGTACGAAGTAAAGATGGAAGTTCCACTTAATTTAATGGGAAGAGCACTTACAGATATACAAAGAATGCATGGAGAGACAAATGCACCAGAAACAGATGGAGATAAGGCGGTAGTAACAGGAGAAGTAGCTGTATCTTCATTTGGAGAATATATGAAGGAATTTCTTTCTTACACAGGTGGAAAAGGAAGAATTACATGTAATCTTAAAGGATATAAAGAATGCTATGATCAGGATGTAATAGTTGAAGAGATTGGATATGATCCCGAAGCAGATCTTGATAATCCTGCAGATTCTGTATTTTGTGCTCATGGTGCAGGATACGTTGTTCCATGGGAGAAGGTTGAAGAAAATATGCATATAGAAAGTCCTTTAAAAGAAAAGGAAGAAACTGAAAGCATAGTATATAAACCTTTAAAGAAAAGAAGATATGAAAGTAATATAGAACTTACAGAAGAAGAACTTGATGCTATATATCAAAAAACAGTTTTACCCTCTAAAAGAAACTATAATACATCTCCAGTAACTATAAAAGCAGCTCCGAAGGGAGATCCTGATCCTAAATGGCTTGAAAAGCGAAAAGAAAAAGCAGTTAAAGAAGAGTATCTTCTTGTAGATGGATATAATATAATATTTGCCTGGGATGAGCTTAAAGCACTTGCAGATGTAAATATAGATAGTGCAAGAGAAAAATTTGCAGATATAATGAGTAACTATCAGGGTTATAGAAAGTGCACCCTTATATTAGTATTTGATGCATACAAAATAGAGGGGCATGTAGAAGAGGTAGTTAAATATCATAATATATATATTGTCTACACTAAGGAAGCAGAGACAGCAGACCAGTATATTGAAAAAACTGTTAGAAAGATGAATAGAAAATATGATGTTACAGTTGCTACATCAGACGGTCTTGAGCAGGTAATTATACTTGGTCAGGGAGCAATGAGAATGTCAGCACCAGGACTTTTAGAAGAAGTTAAAGAGATGGAAAAAGAAATAAGAGAAGAGTTTTTAAAACTTGCTCCAGATGATAAAAACTATCTTTTTGACCATATGGATGCAGAACTTGTAGAAGAAATGGAAAAAATAAGGCTTGGGAAAAACAAGAAATAAAATAGTTTGTATAATAATAAGACCCTGTCGTATTAATGCGGCAGGGTTTCGTTATTTTTATAAGGTTTTTTGATATGCAAGTCTTTTAGAACCGTCTTCAACATAAATAATACCACAGTATGTAAAACCAAGTTTATTAAGGAGACTTTGCATAATGTAATTATCTTTGTGTGTATCTATTCTAAGATTACCACATTTATTGAAGGCATCATTTATACAGTAAGAGGCGCTTCCTTTAACTTCTCCTGTAGAAGTTATTCTGTGTACAACGCTGTATGGTTTATCGTTAAGCCATTCACCATCTTCAATGAAAGAATACGTTGGATCAGGGCCTTCTTTGTAGCAGAAAGTTGCGATAATACTTCCTTCATGTTCAAGAACATAAGAACATCCTTCTTTAATATCATTTAAAATTACATCTTCTTCTGGTTTATTATTACCCCACTGCTTTGGATTACCGTGTTCAGCCATAAATCGTCGGGCTTTATCATACATTTCCATAATATAGGGGAAATCCATTTCTTTTGTTTTTCTTATTATCATAATGTGTTCACCTTTTTAAAAATTAACTATAGTTTATAATAGAATCTAAGCCATTGCAAGGCGAAAAAATCGTGTTTTAGTTGAAAAAAGTAGTGAAAAATGAGAAAATAGAATAAATGTGTTGAGGGGAGAAATATAATGAAACATAGAAAAAAGAGTACGCTTATAATAGGATCGATAGTTATTGCTCTTATGCTTATATATTTTGTTGGAACAGTATTTTTCACAGATCATTTTATGGCTGGAACATTTATAAATGGTGTTGATTGCTCCTTAAGTCATTATGACAATGTTGAGAAGAACTTTAACAGTGAGATAGATAACTACGAGCTTATTATAAAAGAAAAGGATTGTGCAGACGAAAAGATATTACCGACAGATGTAGATCTTGAAGTTGTAAAAGGAGACAGCTTTTTAAAGCTTGTAAGAAATCAGAACAGACTTAAGTGGCCTGTTTTATGTACAAAGAGAAATGAACTTAATGCAACTGGCTTTGCAAAGATTAACGAAAAGAAAGCAGAGAAATTTATAAATTCATTAAATTGTATGGATGATGAAGGAAAATATCCATCAAAAAATGCTGTGCCGGAATATAATGGTGATAAATTTGTTGTTAAGAAAGAAGTTTACGGAAACGTAGCAGATAAAAAGAAGACAGTTAATGCTTTAAAGAGTGCTCTTAAAGATTTTCAAAGAGAAATCAATTTAGAAGAAACAGAGTGCTACATTTTACCTGAGCGTTACGAAGGTGATGCTGGTCTTGAAGAAGCATGTGCTAAGATGAATAACTATTGTAAAGCAACAATAACATATGACATGATTTCTCATACAGAAGTTGTTGATAAAGATATAATTTCAAAATGGGTAACATGTGACGATGAGTTAAATGTTGTTTTTGATGAAGATAAAGTAAAAGAGTATATGCGCGAATTTGGAAAGAAATATGATACTGTTGGTAAACAGAGAAATTTCACGGCTCCAAATGGAAAAAGTGCTTCAGTTTCAGGTGGAACATATGGATGGACCATTAACGAAAAGGAAGAGACAGAAGAACTCTTAAAACTTATTCTAGAGGGAGCTACTGTTACAAGAGAGCCTATATACAAACAAAGAGCAGCAACACATGGAGAGCAGGACTGGGGAGATAATTACTGTGAGATTGATTTAAGTGCTCAATATATGTGGTGTGTAAAAAGTGGAAAGGTTGCATATGAATGTCCTGTAGTTACAGGAAAACCAAATGGTCATGCAACACCATCAGGAGTATATACAGTTTTAAATAAGGCAAGAAATGCCACTCTTGTAGGACGAATTGATCCTGAAACAGGAGAGCCTATATATCGTACACCGGTTTCATTTTGGATGCCTGTAACATATAGTGGTGTTGGAATGCATGATGCAACATGGCAGCCTACATTTGGTGGAAACTGGTACAGAGCACATGGTTCACATGGATGTATAAACATGTCATACAGTTCAGCTGCAACGATATATAATCTTGTATACATTGGAATGCCTGTAATTTTACATTATTAATTTAAATAAAGAGAAAGAGGAAAAGTATTATGGAAGAATTATTGGAAAAAGTTTTGCATGAAAAATTTGGCAAATGTATTATGAATGCAGATAAAGAAGAGATTTATATTGCTCTTCTTAATATTACAAAAGATAAAGTTCATAATATGAAAAGAAATGAAGGAAATAAGAAATTATATTATGTCTCTGCTGAATTTCTAATTGGAAAACTCCTTTCAAACAATCTTATTAATCTTGGGATTTTTGATGAAACAAGGGATGTACTTGAAAAATATAATATAGATATAACAGAAATAGAGGAAATTGAGATGGAACCATCACTTGGAAATGGTGGTCTTGGAAGACTTGCAGCATGTTTTCTTGATTCAATAGCAACACTTGGACTTCCAGGAGATGGAATTGGTCTTAATTATCACGAAGGACTTTTCCTTCAGAAATATAAAGATAATAAACAGTTTGAGGAAAAGAATCCATGGATTGAAAAAGATAACTGGCTTACTAAGACAGACTGTTCTTTTGAAGTTCCATTTAAAGACTTTACAGTTAAATCAACAATGTATGATATTGATATTCCTGGATATGAAAATGGATGTAACAGACTTCATCTTTTTGATCTTGATTCAGTTGATGAGAGCATTATTTATAATGGGATTCAGTTTGACAAAAATGATATTAAGAAAAACCTTACTTTATTCCTTTACCCAGATGACAGCGATGAAGCGGGACAGCTCCTTCGTATTTATCAGCAGTACTTTATGGTAAGTAATGGAGCACAGCTTATATTAAAAGAAGCTGAGGATGCAGGTGTTGATCTTTATCATTTACATGAACATGTATGCATCCAGATTAATGATACACATCCAACAATGATTATTCCTGAACTTATAAGACTTCTTATGAAGAAAGGATTTAATATAGATACAGCTATCGATGTAGTAAGAAAAACATGTGCATATACAAATCATACAATACTTGCAGAAGCACTTGAAAAATGGCCAATGTCTTATCTTGAGAAGGTTGTTCCACATCTTATTCCAGTTATTAAAGAACTTGATGCAAGAGTAAGAAGAGACTTTAAAGATGAAAGAGTATATATAATCGATGAGATGAATCGTGTACATATGGCACATATTGATATTCATTTTGGATATGCTGTTAATGGTGTTGCTGCACTTCATACAGAAATTTTAAAGAACTCAGAACTTAAACCATTTTATGATATTTATCCGAATAAATTTACAAATAAGACAAATGGTATAACATTTAGAAGATGGCTTGTACATTGTAATAGAGAGCTTGCAGACTTCATAGAAGAACTTATTGGAAAAGATTATCTTAAGGATGCAACAGAGCTCGAAAAACTTTTAGAGTTCAAAGACGATGATGATGTGCTTTTTAAACTTGTTGATATAAAGAAACATGCAAAAGAAAGACTTGTAGATTACATAGAGGAAACACAAGGTATAGAGATTGATGTTGATTCAATCTTTGATATTCAGGTTAAACGTCTTCATGAGTATAAGAGACAGCAGATGAATGCTCTTTATGCTATTTATAAATATAAAGAGATTAAGAAAGGCAATCTTCCAATTCGTCCTTTAACACTTATATTTGGTGCTAAAGCAGCTCCTGCATATACAATCGCAAAAGATATAATTCATCTTTTACTCTGCTTACAGCAACTTATTGATAATGATCCAGAAGTAAGTCCATACCTTAAAATAGTTATGGTAGAAAACTATAATGTTTCTAAAGCAGAAAAACTCATTCCTGCATGTGATATTTCAGAGCAGATTTCACTTGCTTCAAAAGAAGCTTCAGGAACAGGTAACATGAAATTTATGCTTAACGGTGCTGTAACACTTGGAACAGAAGACGGAGCAAATGTAGAAATTCATGAACTTGTCGGCGATGACAATATTTATATATTTGGTGAAAAATCAGAGAAGGTAATTGAACTTTACGATAAAGCATCATACTGCTCAGCAGATATTTACGATAACGATCCAGAAATAGAAGAGCTTGTAGACTTTATTATAAGCAAAGAACTTATTAGAATTGGAGATCCAGTAAATCTTGCTAGACTTTACAAAGAACTTGTATGTAAAGACTGGTTTATGACACTTCTTGACGTTAAAGATTATATTAAGACTAAAGAAGCAATGATTGAAGATTATGAAGATGAAAAAGAGTGGGCTAAGAAGATGCTTATTAATATAGCAAAAGCTGGATTCTTCTCATCAGACAGAACTATCGCTGAGTACAATAAAGATATATGGCATCTTAAATAAGGAAAATGATATGAAAAAAACAGGAATACTTATGCCAGTATTTTCACTTCCTTCAAATACTGGAGTTGGTGAGCTTGGAAATCAGGCAGAGAAATTTATAAATATATTAAAAGAAAATGGTATAAAAATATGGCAGATACTTCCACTTAATCCAGCAGGGTTTGGTAACTCACCATATCAGCCATATTCATCATATGCCGGAGATGAAATATATATAAGCCTCGATTCATTGTATGACATGGGACTTTTAGATAGGGTCCCATGTAAATTCAATGAGAATAAGACATATGTTGATTATAATGCTGTAAGAGAGTTTAAAGAAGTATATTTAAGGGAAGCTTTCAGAAGTTTTGTAGAAAAAGATATGAATGCTACTTTAGAATACAAGGAGTTTATAAAACAGCAGTGGGTATATGATTACAGCGTATTTCGTGCTTTAAAAATGAAACATAATCTTAAGTGCTGGAATGAATGGGACGAAGCGGATAAGAACTGGCCACAGACAAGAAATCAGTTAGAAGAAGATATTGTTGATGAAGCCGCTTATCATATGTTTCTTCAGTTTATATTTGATAAACAGTGGAGACATATTAAAAAGACTGCAAATGAAAGTGGAATTGAAATTTTAGGTGACGTTCCATTTTATGTTGGAATTGATTCCGTAGATGTGTGGGCTAGAAGAGAGAACTTCCTTCTTGATAAAGATGGACATCCTGTATTTATAGCAGGCGTTCCACCTGATTATTTTAGCGCCACAGGACAAAGATGGGGAAATCCTATTTATGACTGGGATAATCTTAAGAAAACAGAATATAAATTCTGGATAGACAGAATAGGATATAGCAATAACTTATTTGATATTGTAAGAATTGACCATTTTAGAGCATTTGATACATTCTGGAAGATTCCATCTACTTGTCCTACAGCAGTTGAAGGTGAGTGGATAGAAGCACCAGGATATGAAGTTATAGATGCCTTAAAAGAGAATATTCCTGGATTAAATATAGTTGCAGAGGATTTAGGTGATCTTAGAAAAGAAGTGATAGAACTTAAAGATCATTATGGATTAAAAGGAATGAAAGTTCTTATGTTCTGTATAAATACAAATGGGAAATATGCAACTGACACATATAATGATAAAGAAAATATGATTATATATACAGGTACTCATGACAATGCAACACTTATGGAATGGTATGAAGATAGTTCGGTGGCAGCTAAGAGGAAAATAAGAAAATTTCTTAAGAAAAATAATTGTGTACAAGGATCTGTAAAAGATAGATTGATAGAGTATGTTTTGAAATCTAAAGCGGATTATGCAATTATACCACTTGCGGATATATTAGGACTTGGAAAAGAAGGACATATTAATACACCTGGAACGGTTGGAGAACCTAACTGGCAGTGGAAGATAAAAGATTTTAATATGACTGTAAAAGAGTTAAAAAGATATAAAAAATACATCAGGCGATAATACCTGATGTATTTTTTATCTAAGTTATTAATGATTTAACCTTTTACATACATGACTCTTTAATGCTTCGAAACTTTCGGAACTTATAATGTGTTCTATTCGACATGCATCCTCGGCAGCTATTTCTTTGCTTACACCAAGATATTCTAATGCAGAAGATATTACTTTGTGTCTTTCAAAAATCATATTTGCAATTTCACGGCCTGATTCTGTAAGAGTAATATATCCTTCACGAGAAACTACAATATGGTTATTTTCACGAAGATGTTTCATTGCTACGCTTACGCTGGACTTCTTAAACCCAAGTTCTTCAGCTATATCGATTGAACGTACATGTGGATTTCTCGTTCCAAGTATGAGTATTGTTTCAAGATAATTTTCGGCTGATTCTGTAGTTTTCATTCATTCTCCTTTAAGGGTTTCAACCAGTATTTCATATATAATATGTTAACATATTTCGACTAACTAATCAAACGTAAAAAACTTATAAAAGCAGTTGACATATATAAATAGTTAGTTTATACTAACCATAGAAATATATAGGTAAAGGAAGTAATGAGATGCCATTAACAATGATAAACGTAGGAGAGTCCGCTATTGTTACTAAAGTTGGAGGGAAGGACGATGTGAAAAGTTTTCTTGGGAAACTTGGATTTGTTGTAGGAGAAACTGTAACTGTAGTTTCAAAATGCGGTGGCAATGTTATTGTAAATATAAAGGAATCGAGAGTAGCGATAGGAGAAGGTATGGCAGCAAAAATAATTGTTGCAGCAAGATAGGAGGAATATTATGGCAAACTTTATAGTAGGAGCAGTACTTGTTTTAATAGTTGGTCTTATAATTAGAAAAATGATCAAAGACAAAAAGAATCATAAATCAGGTTGTGATGGTAATTGCAGCAACTGTGGTTGTCATTAATTAAATCTTAATATTAAAATGTTTCAAAAAGGTGCATTAGATAGTGCACCTTTTTTATTTTTCTGTTATAATGGCAGTTATATGTATAGAAGGAGAGAAAATAATGCGTAAAAAATTATTTAATACATTATTTCTCCTGGTAGTATTTGGACTTACGTTGTACACGGTGTTCAGGGGGGAAGACCTGCGTGCAGTTATAGATGCCATTATGAGTGTAAATCATATATATCTTATACCAGCCGCAGTATGTGTTGTATTTTTTGTATTATGTGAATCAACAGTAATTCATTACATGTTAAGTACACTTAATATAAAAGTTAAGAGAAAAAACTGCATACTATATTCAGGTGTAGGATTTTTCTTTAGTGCTATAACACCTTCAGCAAGTGGTGGACAGCCAATGCAGATATATTATATGAATAAAGATGATATACCTGTTCCAGTATCAACACTTGTTCTTATGATAGTTACCATTACATATAAAGCTGTTCTTATAATTACAGCAATAGGCATATTAATTTTTCATCCTGGATTTATATACAACAATATAGAACCTGTTCTTATGTTTTTTTATTTTGGGTTATTTTTAAGTGTTTCATTTTGTCTGGCACTTCTTATAGTTGTATTTCATCCGGTACTTGCAAGAAAGATAGTAGTAAGTATGGAACGCTTTCTTGTAAAGATTCATATTTTAAGGGATAAACCAGAGCGACTTAAAGCATTATATGATTCTATGCAGCAGTATTATAGTGCGGCAGGATATTTAAGAACACACAAACTAGTTATTTTAAAAGTTCAGATTATAACATTCATACAAAGATTTGCAATTTTTTCTGTAACATGGTTCGTATTTAAAGCTTTTGGTCTTAAAGGAATACCTTTTTATGAAATAGTTTTATTGCAGTCAGTTATATCAATTTCGGCTGATATGCTTCCATTTCCAGGAGGTATGGGAATAAGTGAGAATCTATTTTTAATAATATTTACAAAGATTTTTAAGGAATCACTTCTTTTACCAGGTATGATATTAAGCAGAGGGATAGCTTTTTATATTCAATTGATTTTTTGTGGTATATTAACATTTATCGCCCATTTTTTTTGGAGCGAAGATAAAAAAGCATGAGGGGAAAATAATGATAGGATTTTATGATTACACAGTAGTTTTAACTTATATCAGTTTGGCGATTACAATGTTTGGAATGACTCAGGCAACGCATGGTCATTTTAAAACGGCTGTTTTTTGTCTGGCTCTTTCTGGAATATGCGATATGTTTGATGGGAAGATAGCGAGATCAAAGAAGAACAGAACAGAAGATGAGAAGGCTTTTGGAATACAGATTGATTCATTATGTGATATGGTTTGTTTTGGGGCATTTCCAGCACTTATATGCTATTTATTAGGCGTAAGAGGTCCTATAGGAATAGCGATTATAGCAGTTTACTGCATTAATTCGGTAATTAGACTTGCATACTTTAATGTAATGGAAGCAAAGGGAGCTCTTGTTACTGAAACGGGAGAAAAGTTCTACAGAGGCTTACCGATAACAAGCATTGCAGTTGTTCTTCCATTAACATTTATGGTTCAGTTCTTTATTTCTGATTCGGCTTTCAGAGTTTTATTGCATATAGTACTTCTTGTTGTAGGAATACTTTTTGTTTTGAACTTTAAATTAAAGAAACCAAGTAATAAACAGCTTGCACTTATTGTTTCAGTTGTAGTAGTGGCAGTAGTTATAATGGTGATGTATACAAAGTATAGAATAAGTATGCATCCATTATGGCCATAGAGATTATTTTATTAGGTGATTTATGAGATATATAGATAGAGATGGAAATATAAGTAAAGATGATTCAGGGCAGGACAGACTTTTAAAATGGATGTACAGTACACCACTTGGAAGAGGTGCTTTAAAAGTTCTTGTGCAGCCATGGGTTTCTAAGGTGGCAGGAGCGTTTCTTGACAGTAGATTTTCAACATGTATAATTCCTGGATTTGTAGAGAGTAATAATATAAATATGAATGATTATGTTGACGAAACATATTCCTCATATAATCAGTTCTTTACAAGACATATAAGACCAGAATTAAGACCTATAGAAGGTGATGAGAATACCGTTACGAGTCCATGTGATGGAAAGCTTTCAGTTTACAAGATAACTAATAACAGTACTTTTAGTATTAAAAACACAAGATATACAGTAAATTCACTTTTAAGATCAAAAGAGCTTGCAAAGAGATATGAAGGTGGAACTATATGTATCTTCAGACTTACAGTTGATGACTATCATAGATATAGTTATATAGATGATGGTATTAAATCTGGAGAATATTTTATACAGGGTGTATATCATACAGTTAATCCTGTGGCTAACGATATTTATCCAATTTATAAAGAGAATACAAGACAGTTCTCACTTTTAAAGAGTGAGCATTTTAAGACAGTCCTTATGATGGAAGTAGGGGCACTTCTTGTAGGACGTATTGTAAATTACAAAGGTCATTCTAAAGTTAAAAAGGGTGAGGAAAAAGGTCGCTTTGAATTTGGCGGATCTACAGTAGTTCTTATGTTTGAAAAAGATGCAGTAGATATAGATAAACAGTTGTGGCTTAATACAGTAAATGGATATGAAACAATAGTACGTATGGGACAGTCTATTGGAAAAGCAAAATAATAAACAAAACAAAAACCTGGAATTTTCAAAATTCCAGGTTTTTGTTTAAGGTTTTAAATTAATCTTCATCATCATCGAAGAAGTCATCATCAAAAAAATCATCATCGAAGTCATCGTCGTCATTATCATCTTCAAAATCATCATCCAAATCTAAATCATTGTCGAATTCTTCGTCATCATCATCATCTTCGTCGATGTCTTCAAAATCATCATCGTCATCATCGTCGTCGATGTCATCGAAATCATCGTCATCAAAACTTTCATCCTCATCATCGAAGTCATCGAAATCATCATCGTCATCTGTAAATCTAGATGTGATAGTAATGATAAGAAGTATCGCTGTAACAACTGCACAGCCTATAGCGCAATATAAGATTAATGCTTTTCCGTTATGGAAAAGGAATGCATATAATGTTGCTGCTAAAGAGAAAAGAAGTGGGAATAAGTATGCAAAAAGTGATACACACTTCTGAGTTGCTGTAAGCAAAATTGAAGTAAGCAACATACATCCGGCAATTATAAAGCATACCATTGCAAATGACTGAATATCTGTATAGTCAAATCCGTTAACTAGATCAGTATATCCAAGATAACCAAAAGCACCTGCAAGTAAAAGTGTAATTATACCAAGTGTAACTCGAAATCCACGGTATGGAACTTTCTTTTTAGCTTTCTTATTTTTATCTGATGATGGTTCTACAGATAACATATTTGCGTAATTATCCTTAACTTTAGCTTCCTTTTTAGCGCGAACTTTCTTAGAAGGAACATTTGCGTATTTCTGTTCTTTTTCAGGAATCTCTTTTTTAGGAGCCTTTTTTACAGGAGCTTCTTTTTTAGGAGCTTCTTTTTTAGGAGCCTCTTTTACAGG
>SAMEA104404100__coassemble_2160_pt1 | contig 15631 bp, 16 predicted proteins | sample SAMEA104404100__metabat2_high_PE_088 | metagenome-assembled genome bin SAMEA104404100 (sample SAMEA104404100) | Balaenoptera acutorostrata
AAGAGGTTTAAAAATATGGATAATAATAAAGAGCTGGCAGAATATCTTGACGGCATTGGCAGAAAGATTTTAATGGTGGCACGAGATGAACTTTATATAGGAATGCGTTTTATGGATGTGGCCCTTTCAAGCTTTATTTATCAGATGGACCTTAGTATTGATATGTGCGGAACTGATGGCATGAGCATATTTTTTGAGCCACAAAAGCTTGGGGCATTATATAAAGAGAACAGGCTTATGGTTAACAGAGCCTATCTTCATATGGTGTTCCACTGCATTTTCAGACATTTTTTAAAAACTTCATATAATGAACTTATGTGGGATTTAAGCTGCGATATTGCTGTTGAGCATATGATTGATAAAAACCACCATAGAAGTATAAGAGCGCCAAGAAGTCTTCTTAGAAGAGATATATATAGTCGTCTTGAAAAGGAAGGGAAGACTTTAAATGCTGAGCGTATTTACAAATATCTTATGTCATGGGATATGGATACAAAAAAGCTTCAGGCGCTTCGCGATGAGTTTAAGGTAGATGATCACAAATACTGGAGTAATAAAAAGCCAGATGAGCAGCCAAATCCTGATCTTAATAAGAAATGGAATGATATTGATGAGAAAATGGAAACGGATATGGAAACATTTTCAAAAGAGGCATCAGAAAAAGCTGGAGATCTTGTAGAACATCTTAAAGTGGAAAATAGAAAAAAACATGACTACAAAACATTTTTAAGAAAATTTATGGTCTTTCGCGAGGAACTTGAAACGGACTCGGATACATTTGACCAGACATTTTACAGCTATGGGTTACAGCTCTATGGAAATATGCCTTTAATTGAACCGATAGAGACAAAAGAAGTAAAGAAGATAAGTGAGATAGCGGTTGTAATAGATACGTCCATGTCATGTCAGCAAGGTCTTGTAAAAAGATTTCTTGAGGAAACTTATACGGTCCTTTCGGACAGTGAAAATTATTTTAGAAAATTCAATGTACATATAATTCAAAGTGATGAGAAAGTTCAATCAGATGTAAGTATTAAAAATGCCATAGAATTAGAAGAATATATGAATGACTTTGAAATTTTAGGTGGAGGCGGAACGGATTTTCGTCCAGCCTTTGAATATATTGAAAATTTGATGGAAAATGGCACATACGAAGATTTAAAAGGTATAATATATTTTACTGATGGATATGGAACATTTCCAGTAGAGCCGGCAAAATGCAAAACAGCATTTATTTTTATGGAAGATGATTATAAAGATGTAGATGTGCCGGCGTGGGCTATAAAGCTTATTTTGACAGAAGATGAAATATAACAAGAGGAAAATATAATGGATATAAAAAGAGCAAAAGAAGAAATAAAAAATACCATAGAAGCCTACCTTGTAAAGGATGAGTTTGGCGACTATGAGATCCCGGCAATAAGACAAAGACCGGTTCTTCTTATGGGACCACCGGGAATCGGTAAGACACAGATAATGGAGCAGATTGCAAAAGAATGCAAGATTAACCTTGTATCATATACAATCACACACCACACAAGACAAAGTGCGGTAGGACTTCCATTTATAAAAGAAAAGGAATACGCAGGAAAGAAGTATTCAGTAACGGAATATACAATGAGTGAAATTATTGCTTCTGTATATGAGAAAATTGAGCAGACAGGTATTGAGGAAGGGATCCTTTTTATCGATGAAATCAACTGCGTATCAGAAACACTTGCGCCAACAATGCTTCAGTTCCTTCAGGGGAAAACATTTGGTAACCAGGCAGTGCCAAAAGGATGGATAATTGTGGCAGCGGGAAATCCACCTGAGTATAATAAATCAGTTCGTGAATTTGACGTTGTTACATTAGACAGAATTAAAAGAATTAATGTAGAGGAAAACTTCCCTGTATGGAAAGAATATGCTTATAAAAATGGCTTACACCAGGCGGTTATTTCTTATCTTGAAATTAGAAAACAGAACTTCTACCGTGTAGAGACAACTGTTGATGGAAAATATTTTGCAACAGCAAGAGGATGGGAAGATTTATCAAAACTTATACAGGTATATGAAAAACTTGGGAAGACTGTGGACAGAGAAGTAATAAGTCAGTATATACAGCACCCTCTTACAGCAAAAGATTTTGCAAATTATCTTGAACTTTATTATAAATACAAGAAAGACTATGATGTAAATGCCATTCTTGAAGGACATGTAGATGATAGTGTTCTTGCAAAGACAAAAGCAGCATCATTTGACGAAAGACTTAATATAACAGGTCTTTTAAATGGAAAGCTTTCTGAAGAATTTAAAGAGTACTATGACGAGAAGCAGTTTATGGATAAACTTTATGCTTATCTTCTTATATATAAAGAAAATAAAGATAATACTTCTATGAATGCTATTATTGACGGCGCAGAAAAGGACATGGAAGAAAAGATGATTAAGGAGCTTCTTTCAAAAGAAGAGGAAAGAGTATTTATACATGTCCATAAGAAACTTAAAGAATTTGCAAAAGATGTTAACAGTTTCGATGAGGTAAAAGAACTTTTTGAAAAAGAAGTTGACGCCCATGAAGAAAAGGCGGAAAATTTAGTTAACAGGCTTGACAATGTATTTAGATTTATCGAAGATGCATTTGGCAGCGGCCAGGAAATGGTTGCATTTGTAACTGAAATAAATTCAAACTACTATGCAATTGACTTTATTAAAGAAAATGGATCTGATGAGTATTATAGACATAATAAAGGTCTGCTTTTTGAAGAAAGACACAATGACATAGTTGGAGATATGGAAATCTTTCAGGAAATGCTAAGAACAAGATAAGGAGAAGGGGTTTGAGCAAAAAAATAAATAATAAGAAAAAGGGCAGTAAAGTTGGAAACATTATAACAAACATAATATTAGTAATTGCCATTATTGTTTTTTTAGGATCAGCTGTAAAACTTGTTACACTTCTTATACCATATTATCAAGGTGAGAAAGATTATGACAAAGTAAAAGAACTTGCTGTAATGGTTGAAACAGATGATGATTTAGGTGCAGATGAAGATGAAAAAGGGAAATTCACAGTAGATTTTGAATCTTTAAAAGAAATAAATCCTGATACAATTGGATGGATTAGATTTGACGAACCATCAATAATAAGTTATCCAGTAGTAAAAAGTCATGATAACAAAGAATATCTTACAAAAACATTTAGCGCCAATGATAACAAACTTGGTGCGATATTTATGGATAAGCATAACGAATCAGATTTTAGCGATAGAAATACAATCATCTACGGCCACAATATGCGTGTAGGTGATCAGATGTTTTCACAGATAAGAAAATATGGAAATACAGAATTTCGTGATGAGAATCCATATTTCTATATTTACACACCTGATAATGTAGAACATAAATACAGAGTTTTTGCAGCAGGTGTTGTAAGAGAAGATGCTGATAACTATAAAATGAAATTTGCAGACGATGATGAATTTGCAAGATTCCTTAATTTATGTAAGGCATCAAATTACGATAAAAGCGTAGAACTTGATATGGACTCTAAGATCGTAACACTTTCTACATGTACATGTGTTAACGAATATGAAAGATTTATTGTGCAGGGAGTTCTTGAGGAGGATTAAGATGGCGGACAGATTTGAAGTTGGAGACATTATTAGAATGAAGAAAAGCCACCCATGTGGAAGTAGCGAGTGGGAAATATTACGTGTTGGGGCCGATTTCAGACTGAAATGTCAGGGCTGCGGACACCAAATTATGGTTCCAAGAAGATTAGTTGAAAAAAACACAAAAGAAATTCATAAAAAGCCTTGAATATAAAGGTTTCTTATGATATCATATGTACTCGTGACATGCCGTTTAAATTAAACGGATAATCAATTCCTTGTTCCCGCAAAAGGGGCGGGAGCCAAGAGACCATAAGGAGGTGCAGGACATGAACAAGTATGAATTAGCTGTTGTTGTCAGTGCAAAAATCGAAGACGACGCCAGAGCTGAAGTAGTTGAAAAAGCTAAAGAACTTATCACACGTTTTGGTGGTAATGTTACTGACGTTGATGAATGGGGTAAGAGAAGATTAGCTTACGAAATTCAGAAAATGAAAGAAGGATATTATTATTTCATTCACTTCGAATCTGATAGTACAGTTCCAGCAGAGGTTGAAAGCCGTATGCGTATTATGGATAACGTACTCAGATATTTATGCGTAAGACACGAAGCATAAGAAAGAGGTATATATGAATAAGGTAGTTTTGGTTGGGCGCTTAACAAGAGACCCAGAAGTTAGATATTCACAGGGTGATAATGCAACTGCAGTTGCAAGATATACATTAGCTGTAGACCGTAGATTCAAAAGAGACAACGAACCAAGTGCTGATTTTATTCCATGTGTAGTTTTTGGACGTTCAGGAGAATTCGCTGAAAAGTATTTCCGTCAGGGAATGCGTGTATCAATCTCAGGACGTATTCAGACAGGAAGCTATACTAACAAAGATGGTGTGAAAGTTTACACAACTGAAGTCGTTGTTGAAGAACAGGAATTTGCAGAGAGCAGAGCTGAAGGCGAACAGTTCAGAAAGACTCATAATCAGCCAGCACAGGCAAGTGCTCCAGCAGTAGATGCAGGAGACGGTTTTATGAACATTCCTGACGGTATAGACGAAGAGCTACCATTCGCCTAAGAACCATTGTGAAATCTTTCTATGATTTTAACAGGAGGTAAAGCAAGATGGCTTTCGAAAAAGGAAACAGACCAGAGGGCGGCTTCAAAAGAAGAGGACCAGCTCGTAGAAGAAAAAAAGTCTGCGTATTCTGTGGTAAAGAGAATAACGAAATAGATTATAAAGATGTAGCAAAATTAAAGAAATATGTTTCTGAAAGAGGAAAAATTCTTCCAAGAAGAATCACAGGAAACTGTGCTAAACATCAGAGAGCTCTTACTGTAGCAGTTAAGAGAGCAAGACATATCGCTTTAATGCCATACGTACAGGACTAATAAGAAATGTATTTTAGGGGATCACGAGGAAACTCGTGGTCCCTTTCGCTTTATGAACTAAAAAGTAAAAGTGGAATAATACCTCAAAAAGTGATATACTTATTAGCGTATAACATAGGAACTTATGAGGGTATTACAATGAATAATAATATGAGACTTAAGGGCAAACTTAAAATGTATATGCAATGGCCTCTTATAATGATGGTCCTTTTAGTAGCGATGAATATATGGATATATATAATCGACAAAAGAGCTGGAATCACTATGTCAGTTTTTATACTCATATATATGTGTATAGCATTGATTATGTATTTTTATAACAGATCAATGGTCCTTGCAGATCTTGTGCAGTTTGCATCTAAGTACAGAGGTGTACAGAATGTACTGCTTAAGAAACTTGCCATCCCATATATGATTGTGGCAGATGATGGTAGATTTTTATGGAAGAATGACAGCTTCTTAGATATAATTGAAGGTCAGAAGAAGGAAAAGTACATCTATAAGATGATACCTGACTTAAGTCCGGGCATTTTTCCAGATGAAGACAATGAGATTACAGAAATACAGATTAAATACAGAGAAAGAGATTACCAGGTTTTAATGCAGAGAATCTCAATTGCTGGATTTAGTAAAGAAGAGCAAGTTCTTCAGATTCCTGATGATAAAGAATTCTTTATTGCTGTATACATGAGGGATATTACAGAGCTTAACTCTTATATTAAAGAGAATAAGGATCAGCAGCTTATAGCAGGTCTTGTTTATATTGACAACTACGATGAAGTAATGGACAGTGTCGAGGAAGTTAGACAGTCACTTCTTGTAGCTCTTATAGACAGAAAGATTAATAAATACTTTGGTGATGCTGACGGACTTGTTAAGAAGCTTGAGAAGGATAAATATTTTATTGTTCTTAAGAAAATTAACTTTGACAAGCTCTGCGAAGATAAATTCTCTATTTTAGAAGAAGTTAAGCAGGTAAATATTGGTAACAAGAGATGTGCAACACTTAGCGTTGGATTTGGTGTTAACTCCCAGACATATGTAAAGAGCTACGAACAGGGACGTATAGCAATCGACCTTGCTCTTGCAAGAGGTGGAGATCAGGCAGTAATTAAAGATGGTAAGAAGATTACATACTATGGTGGTAAGAAAGAACAGGCCGCTAAGAATACAAGAGTTAAGGCTCGTGTTAAAGCAGAAGCTTTAAGAGAGTTTATTGTGGCTAAGGACCAGGTGTTAGTTATGGGACATAAGATAGCCGATGCGGATTCTTTTGGAGCGTGTATGGGTATTTACCGTATAGCACTTTCTCTTGAGAAGAAGGCTCATATAGTATTAAATGAGATTACAAGTTCAGTTCGTCCACTTGTAGATGAAATTTTAAGAGATTCATCATATCCAAAGGATTTATTCCTTGATTCATATGATGCAATGGACGCATGCACAGATAATACAATGGTTGTAGTTGTAGATACTAACAAACCACAGCTTACAGAGTGCCCTGAACTTCTTAGAATGTCAAAGACTATAGCGGTACTTGATCATCACAGACAGGGAAGTCTTGGAATTGAAAATGCAGTGCTTTCATATATCGAGCCATATTCATCATCAACATGTGAGATGATTGCAGAGGTACTTCAGTACATAGTAGATGATGTAAGATTCCCTGCAGCAGAAGCAGAATGCCTCTACGCAGGTATTATGATCGATACACGTAACTTTATGAATCGTACAGGAGTAAGAACATTTGAGGCGGCAGCATTCCTTAGAAGGTGCGGCGCAGATATTACCCGTGTAAGAAAGATGTTCAGAGATGATATGGATTCATATCGTGCAAAAGCTGAGGCTGTAAGAAGAGCTGAAGTATACAGAGACGAATATGCAATATCACAAAGCCCTGAAAATATTGACAGTCCTACAGTTCTTGCTGCTCAGACTGCCAACGAACTACTTGATATTAATGGAATTAAAGCTTCATTTGTACTTACAGAATACGAAGGAAGAATATTCTTAAGTTGTAGATCAATAGACGAAGTAAATGTACAGATAATAGCCGAGAAACTTGGCGGAGGCGGACATATTAATGCAGCTGGTGTACAGTTTGACGGCATTTCAATTGATGAAGCGACAGATATATTAAAAGAAACAATAGATAAAATGATAGAAGAAGGAGATATTTAAAATGAAAGTTATATTACTTGAAGATGTTAAATCACTTGGAAAAAAAGGACAGATTGTAAATATTAACGACGGATATGCAAGAAACTTTATCCTTCCAAAGAAACTTGGTTTAGAGGCAAATAATAAAAACCTTAATGATCTTAAACTTCAGAAGAAAAAAGAAGAAAAGATTGCACAGGAAAACTTAGATGCAGCAAAAGAACTTGCAGTAAAACTTGAAGCTGGAAAAGTTGAGATTGGAATTAAAGTAGGCGAAGGCGGTAAAGTTTTCGGTTCAGTTTCAACAAAAGAAATTACACAGGCTGTTAAGAAACAGTTAGATCTTGAAATTGAAAAGAAGAAAATTCAGTTAAAAGACCAGATTAAAACACTTGGCGTACACGAAGTACCAGTTAAATTACATCCAAAAGTAACAGCAACACTTAAAGTACACGTTAAAGAAGAAGCGTAATATTAAGCGGAAGGAAAGGATCTAGAATGGATGTAGATGCAGTAGTAAAGAAGATACTTCCCAATAGTCTTGAAGCAGAGCAGGCGATAATAGCAGCAATGCTCCTAAACTCAGATAAAATCCTTACAGTAGCAGAGAAAGTAACAAAAGATGATTTTTATCAGCCGGCATATGGAGTATTATTTGAGGCAATGATAGAAATGTCTCATTTAGGAAAGCCTGTAGATCTTATTACACTTCAGGAATACTTAAAAGAAAAAGATGTTCCACCAGAAATCAGCAATATGGAGTTTGCAAGGGACCTTCTTTTAAATAACTTTATATCAGCAAATGCAGAAGCGTATGCTGATATAATTCATGAAAAAGCTGTAATGAGACGAATTATCAAGTTAAATGATAAGGTGACAAATGCCTGCTATCAGCAAAATGCGCCACTTGATGAAATATTAGAAGAGGCAGAAAAAGGTATTTTCGATTTAGCACAAACTGGTAACAGCCAGGAATATGTGCCAATTGACCAGGTTGTATTTAACTCCCTTGATATGATTGAGAAGGCATCAAAGACAACTGGTAATGTAACTGGTATTCCAACAGGATTTATTGACCTTGACTATAAACTTTCAGGACTTCAAAAGTCAGACCTTATACTTGTTGCGGCCAGACCATCTATGGGTAAAACAGCCTTTGTACTTAATATAGCTCAGCACGTGGCTTTTCGTAAGAACTTATCAGTAGCTATATTTTCACTGGAGATGTCAAAGGAACAGCTTGTAAATAGACTTTTATCACTTGAATCATTAGTAGATGCACAGAGTCTTAGAACAGGTAATTTAAAGGATCACGAGTGGGAAAAACTTATAGAAGGAGCCAGTGTAATTGGTGGCTCTAAACTTGTAATTGATGATACATCGGGTATTACAATTGATGAGATGAGATCGAAATGTAGAAAGTTCAAGCTTGACCTTGGTCTTGATCTTATTATCATTGACTACTTGCAGTTAATGAGTGGTTCAGGTTCAAGAAAGAATGAAAGTCGTCAGCAGGAAATTTCTGATATATCACGAGCACTTAAAGGGCTTGCAAGAGAGCTTAACGTGCCGGTAATTGCACTTTCACAGCTTAGCCGTGCGGTTGAGCAAAGAACAGATAAAAGACCTATGCTTTCTGACCTTCGAGACTCAGGAGCTATCGAGCAGGATGCCGACGTTTGTATGTTTATTTATCGTGAAGACTACTATATTCCAGATACAGAAGATAAAGGAATTGCGGAAATCATTATTGCTAAACAGCGTAACGGCCCTATCGGTACAGTACGTCTTGCATGGCTTCCACAGTATACAAGATTTGGAAATGAAGAAAGAAAAAGAGAAGGTTAATCTTTCGAAAATTAGTCATAAGAAAAAGAGACAGGCTTAAAAAAGTCTGTCTCTTTTATTCGTAGTAAAATCTTTAACAAATAAAGATTAGCCCTGCTGAGGTGCACCTACTGGACATGTGTCAGCACAAGCTCCACATTCGATACATGTATCAGCATCGATTACATATTTTCCATCTCCTTCAGAGATAGCCTCTACTGGACATTCAGCTGCACAAGCTCCACAGCTTACGCAATCGTCAGAAATAACATATGCCATAACTAAAACCTCCTTTTGATTTTAAAGCATAAATTGCCTTTAATGATATAATAATATAAATCATCTAAATATACAAGATAAATCATGATTAATGGAATTTTAAGAAATTTTTCATGAATTATTTGATACAATAGTATATACTATTAAGATGAAGATAGAGAAATAATGGAGGAAATAGATGTTTAGGAAAGTATTAGCCACATTACTTATAACAGTTGGTATAACGATGTCATTTGCAGGATGCAAGAATAATAACGCAGACAACAATGCTAGTTTAGATACAACAGAATATAAATACAACTTATCATCAATAGTGCCATCAGAATATAATGAAGTTCGTGGTATTAAAGTTGAGAAGGGATCATACATTTCAGTAATAGGAAAGGAAAAAGGAACTTCTTACTGGAATGAAGTTGAAAGAGGAGCTAAGCAGGCAGCCGCCGATCTTAATAAGGTTCTTGGATACACAGGAGAAGATAAGATTAAGCTTACATATAATGCACCTTCAAGCAAGGAGAAGACAGGTGAGCAGGTTAATATTCTTGACGAAGAATTATCAAGATATCCTGATGTAGTTGTAATTTCAACAGTAGACAATAATGCATGCCTTGTACAGTTCGACCTTGCAAAGGAGAATGGAATACCAGTACTTGCCATGGATTCATATAATAAACATCCAGGAATTAAGAGCATGATTTCTACAGATAACGTAGAAGCAGGTAATACAGTTGCCGACAAGATGATTGCAGAAATCGGACGTGAAGGTAAGATTCTTATTGCAAATAACTCATCAGAGTCAGGTGCAGCTATTGAAAGAACAAAAGGAATCAAGGAAGTGGTAAGTGATTCAGAGAATGTTGAAGTAGCACTTATAGTTAATTTTGATAAGATGGAAGAAATTAAAGATACTATAGAAGAACAGCTTCCAGAGGATTCAGATATTGTTGTAGATGATATGTCTAAGGAAGATGTTATAGCATATCTTCTTGATACTAACGAAGATATTAAAGGATGTATAGGAACAAACTTTAATTCAACACAGGCACTTATAAAAGCTGTTCCAAAGAGTGAAAGAGCAGAGGAGATAAGTGTTATGGGATTTGATGCAGGAGAAGAACAGCTTACAGCATTAGCATCAGGAGATGTTAAAGGACTAGTAGTTCAGAATCCATTTGGAATTGGATATGCATCAGTTGTAGCCGCGGCAAGACAGATTTCAGGAATGGAATTAGCAAAGACGGTAGATACAGGATATATCTGGGTTACAACAGAGAATGTTGATTCAGATACAATAAAACCAATGTTATATAATTAGAGGCAGTAAAAAAGGAAAGCAGCCAAATTAATGGTTACTTTCCTTTTTATTTTATTTATCATCAGCCTTGGCAAGTGTAAATATAAACTCTGTACCAACGCCTTCAGTACTAATAACATTAATATGCTCGTCATGGGCGCTAATAGCCTCTTTAACGATGGCAAGACCAAGGCCTGTACCTTTCTTGTCCTTACCTCTTGAAGCGTCTGATTTGTAGAAACGCTCCCAAATCTTATTAATGTCTTTCTTAGGAATACCTTCTCCTAAATCTTTAATAGAAATACTGTATTTATCGTTTTTATCACTTACTTCAACAGCAATGGAAAGTTCGGGTGGACTGAACTTAATTGCATTGTCCATAAGATTGTAAACAACCTGCTGAATCTTCTTCCTGTCAGCATATACAATTGCCGGATTAGGAAGCAGTCTTAAGTTAATAGAAAGCTGTTTTTCTTTACATTTACCTTCAAAAGATTCTGCTGTCTGTTTAATCATCTGCTGAATGTCAAATGATGTTCTATCAAGCATAAGAGCATGAGTATCATATTGATTAAGTGTAAGAAGATCATTTGAAAGATCTGTAAGTCGGTCTGTTTCAAAAGAAATAATTCTTAAATATTTCTCATGAAGTTCTGGTGGAATAACACCATCGGCCATAGCTTCTACATATCCTTTAATAGAAGTTAAAGGAGAGCGAAAGTCATGGGAAACGTTAGCTACAATCTTCTTTTGATAATCTTCCATATCTTTAAGCTGAGATGACATATAGTTAAGTGAAGCACTTAAATATCCAAACTCATCATGGGTGTGAATAGGTATCTCATAGTCAAGATCTCCACTGGCATATTTTGTGGCTGCAGCAGTAATTGTCTGCAGTGGATTAAATACAAGAAATCTAAGTCCTATAAAAACTATAAGAGATAAAAGTAGTATTACTCCAACTGTAATGTAAACAAGCACCATAATCTTTTTACAAAAATACTCAACCTGACTTACAGGTTTATGAACAAGTAAGTATCCATATGTGTAAAATCCAGAAATAATAGGAGATATTGTTGTTACAACATCTTCTTTAAAATATCCGTGGTAGTCTCCAATAAGATAGTTTTTTGAACCAGTCTCTGCAGGGTCAAATCCCTCAATTTTTATAGGAGCAGGATCACCGCTTATAGTTGAGCTTGCTATTTTCGAACCATCAGGTCTTACAAACCAGATGTCTCCATTTAAAGAAGCTTTCATACCATTTAATTGCATATGCAGTTCTGAAGTTGAAATATTGTGAGTAAAATAATCTGGTAAGTATTCGGTAGTTGTAGTAGCTGCATGTTTGTAAATGTTCTGGGCTTCCTGTTTAACAAGATATTGAAGCATAAACTGGTAAGTCATAAGACTTGTTACAAAAAAACTTAAAAATCCAAAAATCACATATATGATTATAAATTTAAGGTGTAAGGTTTTGTGCATGATATAAGCCCCCAGTATTAATTAGAAGCTGCAACTTCAAACTTATATCCTATTCCCCATACAGTACTAAGCTTCCAGCTGTTGTTTTCAGGAAGTTTTTCACGTAGTCTTTTAATATGAACATCAACTGTTCTTGTATCGCCAATATATTCATAGCCCCATATCTGATCAAGAAGCTGTTCTCTTGTAAATACCTGGTTTGGTGATGAGGCAAGAAAATATAAAAGCTCTAATTCCTTAGGAGGCATTTCAATAAGTTTGTCATTACATGTAACGGAGTAGTTTGTAAGGTTAATAACAAGGCCATTGTATTCAACCTTTTTAAGTTTAGGTTTAGTTTCAGTTACGCTTGCTGGCTGGAATCTTCTAAGTACAGCTTTAACTCTTGCAACCATTTCCTTAGAGTCAAAAGGTTTAATAATATAGTCATCTGCACCAAGTTCAAGACCAAGAACCTTATCAAAAACTTCACCTTTAGCCGAAAGCATAATAATAGGCGTATTTGAACGTGTTCTTATTTCACGACATACCTGGTATCCGTCAATGCCTGGAAGCATAATGTCAAGAAGGACAAGGTTTGGCTCGTAAGATTCGAATGCCCTTATAGCACTTTCACCATCATGAACCATCATAGTATCGTAACATTCCTTAGCAAGGTATAAAGATATTAGCTCAGCGATGTTTTCGTCATCGTCAACGATTAAAATTTTCTGTTTCATAATAATAATCCCCCCATGGATTTATTTGAATTCTACTATAGTAACGCCGGCATCACCTTCACCAAATTCTGCAAGGTGGAATGATTTTACATATTTTTGTCTCTTTAAGTACTGGTGAATACCCTTTCTTAAAGCACCTGTACCTTTACCGTGAACAACGCGGACTGAATTTAAATGAGATAAAAGTGCATCATCAAGATATTTATCAAGTTCTGCAACTGCCTCATCAACTGTCTTTCCAAGAAGATTAATTTCTGGACGAACTGATAATGATTTACTCATTCGCATCTGGCTTCGTCCACTTCCCTTTTTACTCTTAACAGCATATGGATTAACTTCTTCAATAATTTCAAGATCAGAAATATTTACAATAGATCTTAAAATACCCATCTGTACTGAAAGATTTCCCTTGGCATCTGGAAGAGAAGCAACTGTACCTGTTAAGTTCATACTTAAAACTTTAACTGATTCACCAAGTTTAAAGTCAGAAGGTTTGTAAGTTTTACTCTGTTTTTGAGTTTTAATACCATTAGTATTTGAAGTTTCTTTAAGTTTCTTACGTAAACGTTCTCTTTCTCTTTCCATTTCAGAAGCTGAAACATTCTCTTTGCCAAATTTTCTAAAGTTTTTCATAGTTTCATCAGCAAGTTCTTTAGCTTCTCTTAAAATCTGAGCAGCCTTTTCATTAGCTTCTTTAATAATACGTTCTTTCTGCTCTTCAACTTTTTCTTGCTTTTGTTCAGCTTTAGATTTTAAAGCCTGGATTTCACGTTTATCAGCAGCAATCTGAGCCTGCTCTTTTTCAATAGTACGTCTGCTTTCTTCAAGATCTGTAAGAAGATCTTCGAAAGAAATATCCTGCTCAGAAAGACGAAGCTTCGCATCTTCAATAATAAAATCAGGAAGACCAAGCTTGCCTGAAATAGCAAAAGCATTACTCTTACCAGGAATACCTGTTAAAAGTCTGTAAGTAGGACGAAGACTTTCAACGTCAAACTCACAACATGCATTTTCGACGCCTTCTGTAGAAAGAGCATAAACTTTAAGTTCACTGTAATGAGTTGTAGCCATAGTTCTAATTCCACGTCCGTGAAGGTAAGATAAAATGGCAATGGCAAGTGCGGCACCTTCAGTTGGATCAGTACCTGCTCCAAGCTCATCAAAAAGAACCAAAGAATTTTCATCAACATCTTTTAAGAAAGATACGATATTAGTCATATGAGATGAGAAAGTACTAAGACTCTGCTCGATACTCTGCTCATCACCAATATCTGCATAAACCTGATTAAAAATGGCAATCTCTGAACGGTCGGCTGCAGGAATATGAAGTCCTGACTGGCCCATAAGAGTAAAGAGACCGGCAGTTTTAAGAGAAACTGTCTTACCACCTGTATTAGGTCCTGTAATAATAAGAAGAGTGTAATCTTCTCCAAGTGTAAATGTAATTGGAACAACTTTTCTAGGATCAAGAAGAGGATGTCTTCCTTCACGAATCTTAATTCTTCCTTCTGTATTAAGAATAGGACGGCTTCCATTCATAGAAAGCGCAAGTTCGCCACGGGCAAAAATAAAATCAAGTTCAGTAAGAATCTTGTAGTTCCCAATAATTTCATTAACATATTCAGCTGTCTCTTCACTAAGTCTTGCAAGAATAACCTGTATTTCTTCCTGCTCTTTAGCATAGAGTTCCTTAAGTTCATTGTTTAGCTTAACAATAGCCATAGGCTCTATAAAAAGAGTAGAGCCTGTAGAAGACTGGTCGTGAATAAGACCATTTACATTACCTCTGTATTCAGCTTTAACTGGAACACAGTATCTGTCGCCACGCATTGTAATAAGTGAATCCTGAAGATATGTATGAAGAGGTCCGTTAATAAGATTCTGAAGTGTAGCATGAACCTTATCATTTAGAACACCAATATTTCTTCTAATACTTTTTAATGTAGGGCTTGCATCATCGCTAATTTCATCTTCTGCAATAATACATCTGTTAATCTCAGTTGAAAGATTAGTAAGAGGCTCAAGTCCTTCAAAAAATGAATCGAGACAGTCCATCTCTTCATCTACAGTTTCATGGCGGCCGTAGTTCTTAGCAACTGCGGCATTTTGTAAAAGCTTGCATATACGAAGAAGTTCACCACTTCCAATAGTTCCACCGATTTCAAGACGCTTTACAGAGTCTGTACATGGAATAGTATTTCCAAAAGATAAGTGACCTTTCTTAACAATTCTTGTAAAAGCGGCAGCTGTTTCTTCCTGAGCTTTATTAATCTTGTCAATATTAGTCATAGGGTGTATTCTTCGGCAAAGCTGCTTACCTCGCATTGAAGAAGCTTTCTCTTCAAGCATCTCAGCAATTTTATTAAATTCAAGTTTGTATATAGTTTTCTGATTCATCTTATTTTCACCTTAAAATAATCATTTTGATATATATAGCTATAAAATAGCATAGTCTTACAAATATATTCTACATTATTTAGAAGATATTGAAAAGGATATTTATTGAAGAATCAATAGATATCCTTTATAATAGGAAGAGTATAAAGGAGAAAGTAGACATGCATCATAATAACAACGAAGATAAGCATGATGATGGCTATAAATTTATAGAAGAAACTATAAAGCCAACATCTACCAAAAGATCAGTTTTTAATTACATTTTAAAAATGTGTGTAGCAGGTATTGCATTCGGTATGTGTGCGTGTCTTGCATTCTATGTTTTTCGTCCATGGATTTCAGATGTTTTTAAAATAAAAGATAAGAACATTGTAATTGAACAGGACGAAGATGTGTCAGGTGATGAAGTTGTGGCAGAAGACAATTACGACACTCCTGAGTTTTGAAGTGAATAGATCAATATAACGCCAATAACCCTTGTGGTTA
>SAMEA104404100__coassemble_2200_pt1 | contig 15383 bp, 14 predicted proteins | sample SAMEA104404100__metabat2_high_PE_088 | metagenome-assembled genome bin SAMEA104404100 (sample SAMEA104404100) | Balaenoptera acutorostrata
GCTGTGTGTAACTTCATCTAACATTTCAATATCGTTGTACTGATCACCAAATGCAACGCATTCATCCGGTGTAACACCAAATTTTTCCATATAAAATCTAAGAGCATTACCTTTGTTGGAATCAGGTGCAATAAAATCCATCCAGAAGTTTCCTGATGTAACAATCTTGATACGATTTCCAAATTTATCTTTCATTGTTTTTAAGAATGCTAGAAAGTTTTCGGAAGAATCATTATTGCTATATATGCATATTTTCATTATAGGTTCATCTATATCTTCAGCGTTTTTGATTATTGTGGATGTATTGCCGAATTCGTCTCTTACAAGGCGTATGAAGTCAGGATTTCTATCTTCAAGGTAACATGTCTTATCGCATGATACGTCTATATCATAACGTCCGTCTTCGTGGATGGCTCTTATTATATCTTTGCATAACTGAGGATCGATAGTATCTCTTCGCAGTACTATATCTTTATCGACACATAATGCTCCGTTTTCAGAGATAAAAGAAATATCATCTTTAATGCTTTCAAATATGTTAAGCATGTTGTCATACTGTCTTCCACTCGCCGCAATGAAATGACAACCCTTTTTAGTTATTTCGTGTATTAATTCTAAAGTTTCTTTTGGCAGGCTCTGGTCATGTTCTTTGAAAAGAGTGCCATCAAGATCACTTGCTATAAGTTTAATCATAGGGACCTCCGTGAAAATAAAAGATATCATTTAACATTTAATATAATACAGTAGTATTAACTAAAAGTATATAGATATAAAATTATAAATATTAAATTTTTTTAAACTGCTTGTAACATTTTATTTAAAAAGGTATAATGTGAAAGTAAGATTTAATTACAAAAAAGTGAAATTGAAAATGGAGAATAAATAAATGGGTAGATATTTTGGAACAGACGGTTTCCGAGGCGAGGCAAATGTTGTTCTTACTGTTGAACATGCTTACAAAGTAGGACGTTACCTTGGATGGTACTATGGACAGAAAAATGAAAATCACAAAGCTAAGGTTGTAATCGGTAAAGATACAAGAAGAAGTAGTTACATGTTTGAATATGCTTTAGCATCAGGACTTACAGCTTCAGGGGCAGATGCTTATCTTCTTCATGTAACAACAACACCAAGTGTTTCTTATGTTGTAGTAACAGAAGATTTTGACTGTGGTATTATGATTTCTGCAAGTCATAACCCATTCTATGATAATGGTATTAAAGTTATCAATGGACAGGGACATAAACTTGAAGCGGAAGTTGAAGCTAAGATTGAAGATTACATTGATGGAATTATTGGTGAGATTCCATATGCAACAGGTGCTGATATTGGTAGAACAGTAGATTTTGCAGCAGGAAGAAATCGTTATGTAGGACATCTTATTTCAGTTGCAACACGTTCATTTAAAGATATGAAGGTTGGTATTGACTGTTCAAACGGAAGTTCATTTACAATTGCTAAGAGTGTATATGATGCACTTGGAGCTAAGACATATGTTATTAATAACAATCCAGATGGAACTAACGTAAATAATAACTGCGGTTCAACACATATAGAAGTTCTTCAAAAATATGTTGTAGATAATCATCTTGATTTAGGATTTGCTTACGATGGTGATGCTGACAGATGTATTGCTGTAGCAGGCAATGGTAGAATCGTAGATGGTGACCTTATACTTTATGTATGTGGTAAATATCTTATGGAGCACGGTCAGCTTCCTAACAATACAATCGTTACAACTGTAATGTCTAACCTTGGACTTTACAAAGCATGTGATAAGATTGGTCTTAAATATGAGAAGACAGCTGTTGGTGATAAATACGTTTATGAGAACATGCTTCAGAACGGACATGGTCTTGGTGGAGAACAGTCAGGACATGTTATCTTTGGTAAATATGCAAGAACAGGTGACGGTATCCTTACATCACTTCTTATTATGGAGGCTGTTATGGAGACAAAACAGAGCCTTGAGAAACTTTGCGAAGATGTAGTTATATATCCACAGTTATTAAAGAATGTTCGTGTAAGTGACAAGAAGACAGCAAGAGAGAATAAAGCTGTAATAGCTGCAGTTGATAAAGTTGCAGAAGAACTTGGAACAGATGGAAGAATTCTTGTACGTGAAAGTGGTACAGAGCCACTTATCCGTGTAATGGTAGAAGCAAAGACAGATGAAATCTGTAAGAAATACGTTGATATGGTAGTCAATGTAATGGAAGAAGAAAATCTTGTAGTAGAATAATTTCATTGGATAAAAAATAAACCCGGGAAAATTTTCCCGGGTCATTTTATTATCAAAGATATTTAATCTTCGTCTTTTTCATCATCGTCGTCATCTTCCTCAACCTTTTCAGGTAAGTAAAGATGTACTGTCTCAACACGGTTCTTATCAAGTTTATCAACTACAAGTTTAATTCCACTTGCTGTTGTTACGCTGTCACCAACTTCTGGAAGTCGGTCAAGCTGCTCAATAATAAATCCGCCAAGAGAATCGAAATCTTCTGATTCAAGGTTAATATCAAGTCTGTCTGATATATCATCAAGACTAAGTGAACCTTCTGCAATGTATTCATTATCAGATATTTTCTTTAATAGCTCTTCTTCGTATTCATCATACTCATCATGGATTTCTCCAACGATTTCCTCTAAGATATCTTCAAGTGTAACGATACCAGCTGTTTCACCGTACTCATCAAGTACGATAGCAAGGTTGAAAGATGAATCTCTCATTTCTACAAGAAGTTCAGAAATGTTTTTGTATTCGTATGTGAAGTAAGCTTCACGTAAAATGTCTTTAACATGGAAGTTATCCTTTTCTCCAAAAAGAAGAAGGTCCTTCATATTAATTGTACCAATAACATTATCTGTATTTTCTTCGAAAATTGGAAGACGTGTGAATTTATCACGTTTATAAATTTCAATTAGTTCATTATATGTGCTGTCAATACTTGCGAAAGTAACATTAACACGTGGAACCATTACGTCTTTGGCCTTGGCATCTCCAAGATCGAAAACGTTATATATCATTTCTTTTTCTTCTGATTCTATAACACCATCTTCATGACTAACATCAACAATTGTACGTAGTTCATCCTCAGTCATAGTATCATTCTTAGCATTAGGATCAATGCGAAGCATAATTAAAAGACCTTTAGAAATAAGGTTAACAATGAAAATGAACGGTGTCATTATTGTCATAAAGAATTTTATAAATCTTATGTATTTAAGAGAAAGTTTCTCAGCTTTAAGTGATGCTGCACTTTTAGGTGTTATTTCACCGAATACAAGAATTATAAGTGTAAGCAATGCAGTTGCAATACTAACCATATATCCACCAAAGGCATATGCAAGTGTTGCAGCTAATGATGAAGCAGATATGTTTACGATATTGTTACCGACTAAAATAGCACTAAGCATTTTATGAGAATGGTTTTCAGTTACATCTAATACCAGTTCTGCGCGTTTGTCTCCATCCTCTGCAAGAGAACGAAGTTTAATCTTGTTTACTGTTGTAAGGGCTGTCTCTGCTGATGAGAAGAAACCTGATAAGATAAGCAAGATAATTAAAATAGCTATTTGTAGGGCATCATGCGAGTCCAATTATTATTTCACTCCTTTTTATTAATTTAATTTGTTAAATTGTTACTCCTAAATAATATACAACATATATTGTATTTTTGCAATAGAATGGGACGTGTTCAAGGTGACAAAGTAACTGTAATGGTTGAATTTAAAGTGAAATTAGGTTATTATGAAAAATATACTTTAATATAGTAGAAAGAGAGATCGATATGGACAGGTTAAAAGACTTATTGACTTTAATAGATAAAGATAGATTATTAGTAAATGAGCTTATGAAAAAGCATATTACTTTCCGAGTTGGTGGCCCTGCAGATTTTTATGCAGTGCCAGAGAGCATTAAAGAAATCGCCTTACTTGTAGATTACTGTAAGAAGACAAATTTTCCTTACTATATAATAGGAAATGGATCGAATCTTATAGTAGGTGATAAGGGATTTAGAGGCCTTATTATTCAGATGGGAAGGAATCTTGGAGATGTAATTGTTGAAGGTGATGTTGTTACAGCATATGCAGGTGCTCTTTTATCAAGAGTTGCCAAGGTTGTTTTAGATGAAGAACTTGAAGGCTTTGAATTTGCAGCAGGAATTCCTGGGACAGTTGGGGGCGCTGTAAGAATGAATGCCGGAGCATATGGCGGAGAGATGAAAGACATTATTGTAAGTGCAGATGTTCTTGATAATGAAGGGAATGTTATTACATTAACTAATGAAGAACTTAAGCTTTCATATAGATCAAGTATTGTATCTGAAAAGGAATATGTTGTTTTAAAAGCAGTGTTTAAACTTAAAAAAGGCAACAAAGAAGAAATTAAAGCTATAATGGATGATCTTAAAGATAAACGTGTAACAAAGCAGCCTCTTGAATTCCCAAGTGCTGGAAGCACATTTAAGCGTCCGGAAGGATATTTTGCAGGCAAGCTTATTGAAGATGCAGGTCTTAGAGGGTTTTCAGTAGGAGGCGCGCAGGTTTCTGAGAAACATTGTGGATTCGTTGTTAACAAGGGGGATGCCACAGCTAAAGATATAATTGATCTTATGGATCAGGTTATTGGGAAAGTTTATGATAAATTTGGAGTAACACTTGAACCAGAAGTTCGAAGGATAGGTGAGTTTTAATATGAGATTTGTTGTTGTAACAGGTATGTCTGGAGCAGGTAAATCAACAGCACTTAAGATGCTTGAGGATATGGGATATTTTTGTATTGATAACCTTCCTATACCACTTTTTCCAAAGTTTGCGGAAATGCTTGCAATGCCAGATACTAAAATTGAAAATGTTGCAGTAGGTATAGATATCCGCGGCGGACAGGCTTTAAATGGTATAGATGAGATTCTTAATGAGATTAAGGACAGAGGTCTTGAATATGAAATCCTTTTCCTTGATGCCAAAGATGATGTGCTTATTAAAAGGTATAAGGAAACAAGAAGAAATCATCCACTTGGTAAAGCTGGTAAGATTGATACGGGAATAGCAGCCGAAAGAGAGATGATTAGATTTCTTAAAAATCAGGCTACATATATTATTGATACAAGTAAGATTCTTACAAGAGAACTTAGAAAGCAGTTAGAGAAGATATTTGTAAAGGGAAGTGAATTTAAGAACCTTTATATCTCAGTAATGTCTTTTGGTTTCAAATATGGAATTCCACAGGATGCAGATCTTGTATTTGATGTAAGATTTTTACCTAATCCTTATTATATAGATGTTTTAAAAGAACATACAGGCAATGACAAGGACGTAAGAGATTATGTAATGGATAATGACAGATCCAAAGAGTTTATGGGTAAATTAACTGATCTTATGGATTTTCTTGTTCCAAATTATATTCTTGAAGGAAAGAATCAGCTTGTAATTGCTATTGGATGTACAGGTGGAAAACACCGCTCTGTAACACTTGCTAACGAATTATATGAATACCTTGAAAAGAATGAGCACTATGGAGTTCGTATAGAACATAGAGATATTGAAAAAGATTCTAAAGTAAAAGCTAAGTAATAGAGGAGCATGTAATGTCGTTTTCCGGAAATGTAAAAGAAGAATTAGCAAGTCAGCTTACAACGGCAAGACACTGCCAGATATCTGAGCTTGCAGCAATTATAAGTATGTGTGGATCTATTATTGTTGATATTAGATCACAGTATAAGATTAAGATATATTCTGAAAATCATGCTGTTGCACGAAAGTGCTTTACTTTAATAGAAAAAACCTTTAATATAATATCTGATGTTTCAGTAAGAAGAAACAAGGATAATAACAGTGTATTTTATACTGTTGTAGTAAAAAATCATGAAGATGCTTTAAAGATTCTTCAAGCTACAAAGCTTGTGGAAGAAGGACATGAAGGTTATGAAGAAATTGAAATCGTAAGTCCTATGGTAGTGCAGCAGATGTGTTGTAAAAGAGCATTCCTAAGAGGAGCTTTTCTTGCAACAGGATCTATGAGTGATCCTAATAAATCATATCATTTTGAAATAGTTTGTTCTTCTAAGAAGATGGCGGAACAGATAACTGAACTTATGAAAGGTTTTTTGGTTGAAGCAAAAACTGTTATAAGAAAAAGAGCATATGTTGTTTACATTAAAGAAGGGTCCCAGATAGTCGACATGTTAAACATTATGGAAGCACATGTAAGTTTAATGGAACTTGAGAATGTTCGTATTTTAAAAGATATGCGTAATACAGTTAACAGAAAGGTTAACTGCGAAACTGCTAATATAAATAAGACAGTTTCAGCGGCAGTAAAGCAACTTGAAGATATAGAATTCATTAAAGAAGAAAGAGGGCTTGATGCTCTGCCTGAAGGCCTTGAAGAGATGGCAATAGTAAGACTTTCCCATCCATCGGCAACATTAAAGGAATTAGGAGAACTTCTTAATCCACCAGTAGGTAAATCAGGAGTAAATCACAGACTAAGAAAAATCGGTGAAATCGCAGATAAACTAAGAAAAGATAGGGAGGAAATTAGTGATGATCGAAACACCAGTAGTAGTAAAGAATGATAACGGACTTGATGGAAGACCAATAGCTCTTCTTGTTCAGGAAGCAAGCCAGTATGAAAGCAGAGTTTATATTGATGTAGAAGGCAAACACATTAATGCAAAGAGTATTATGGGTATGATGAGCCTTAACCTTGCTGAAGGTACAGAACTTACAGTTATTACAGAAGGTGATGACGAAGTTAAAGCAGCAGAAGGAATTAAATCATTTTTTTTAAACGTGTAATAATTTGAGTAAATGAATATTGAGGGTGAAATAGGTTGAAAAGATTACTTTTTATTTATAATCCAAATGCAGGTACAGGTGCTTTAAAACCATACATATCAGATGTTATAGATATTTTTGTTAAAGCGGGATATGAAGTTACAGTATATCCAACACAGAAATATCACGATGCATATTATAAGACAATCTCTTATGAAGGAGAGTATGACTTAGTAGTATGTAGCGGTGGTGATGGTACCTTAGATGAAGTTGTAACTGGAATTTCTAAAAGAAAAGATAAGACAACTATTGGATATATTCCAACAGGTACAACTAATGATTTTGCCAATAGTCTTCATATTTCAAAAGATATACTCGAAGCTGCAGATACAGCAGTTAATGGGTGTAAGTACAGCTGTGATGTAGGTAAATTTAATGACGACTACTTTGTATATATTGCAGCATTTGGTCTTTTTACAGATGTTTCATATCAGACAAAACAGAGTGTTAAGAATGTTTTAGGACACCTTGCATATGTACTTGAAGGAACGAAGAGAATATTTAATATTCCAAAATACAGAGTTAAAGTTACATATGACGGTCAGGAAATCGAAGAAGAGTTTATTTACGGAATGGTAACTAACTCAAGATCCGTTGGTGGATTTAAAGGTATTATAGGACGTGATGTATCATTTGATGATGGTGTGTTTGAAGTGACACTTATTAAGTGTCCTAAGAACCTTATTGAGTTAAATGAAATTGTGGCATCTATTCTTATAAGACAGATTGACTTTAAGCATATGTACTGTTTTAGAGCTTCAAATATTAAATTTGAATCTATTGAAGAGATACCATGGACACTTGATGGTGAATATGGTGGAAGTCATGATGAGGTAGTTGTTCAGAACCTTAATAAAGGACTTGATATAATGGTTCCATATGAAAAAGACTGATAGAATTTGTGGCCATACATTCGGTTTAGAAGAGTGTATGGCCTTTTTATAGGAAAGATTCTCCTGCTAATAAGGCGATTAGAATTTTTAAAAAACTTTAATGAAAAATTTTTTGAAAAAAATTAAAAAAAGGTATTGCATTTTTAAAAATCATATAGTATAATCAATTTTGTTGCTAAGGCAATAACAAATAAATACGGCTCCGTGGTCAAGCGGTTTAAGACGCTAGCCTCTCACGCTGGAATCAGGGGTTCGATTCCCCTCGGAGTCACTTAAGGTCATGAATTTTGATTCATGACCTTTTTTCGTATATATTGTAGAAAATAGCTTCGATTTGTTATAAATTCTTTCTTTTTTTGTTTATTGTTTTTTACCTTTTTATAAGTTATAATATAAAAAGGTTTAAAATATATTTAGTATGGCCAAGGGCCATTTGAATTGGAGGAAGATTATATGTTAGTATCAGCAAGAGAAATGCTTCAGAAAGCAAAAGCAGGACACTATGCAGTTGGTCAGTTCAACATCAATAACCTTGAGTGGACAAAAAGTGTATTATTAGCAGCAGAGGAGACAAAATCACCAGTTATTTTAGGTGTTTCTGAAGGTGCAGCTAAATACATGACAGGTTACAAAACAATAGTAGGAATGGTTAATGGAATGCTTGAAGAACTTAACATCACAGTTCCAGTAGCACTTCACCTTGACCACGGCAGCTACGATGCTTGCTACAAATGTGTAGAAGCAGGATTTTCATCAATTATGTTTGATGGTTCACACTACCCAATCGAAGAGAACATTGCTAAGACTAAAGAACTCGTTGCAGTTGTTAAAGAACACAACATGTCTTTAGAGGCTGAAGTTGGTTCAATCGGTGGAGAAGAAGACGGTGTTATCGGACGTGGAGAATGTGCAGATCCAGAAGAATGTAAGATGATCGCTGATCTTGGAATTGATTTCCTTGCAGCAGGTATTGGTAACATTCATGGTAAATACCCAGATAACTGGGAAGGACTTAGCTTCGAGACACTTGATGCTATTCAGAAACTTACAGGAGATATGCCATTAGTACTTCACGGTGGTACAGGTATTCCTGATGATATGATTAAGAAAGCTATCGATCTTGGAGTAGCTAAGATCAACGTTAATACAGAGTGCCAGCTTGTATTTGCAGAAGCAACACGTAAATACTTTGAAGAAGGTAAAGATCTCGTAGGTAAAGGATTTGACCCACGTAAACTTCTTGCCCCAGGTGCTGAAGCTATTATTGAAAAAGTTAAAGAGAAAATGGAATTATTTGGATCAGTTGGTAAAGCTGAATAAGAATGATATTTTAGGGGCAGTCCGTTTATTCGGGCCGCCCTGTTTTTTAACCAGTTTTTGAAAGGAAGATATTTTATGAGCAGTGAGTATATTGATGTAGCGAAAATATTCGGGGAAAATGTTTTTAACGATACTGTCATGCAGGAACGCCTCCCTAAGAAAATTTACAAGAATTTAAAGACAACTATAGAAGAAGGCAAAGAATTAGATTTAGAGACAGCAGATGTTATAGCTCATGAAATGAAGGAATGGGCAATTGAAAAAGGTGCTACTCACTACACCCACTGGTTCCAGCCACTTACAGGAGTTACAGCTGAAAAACACGATTCATTTATTTCAGCCCCACTTCCAAGCGGCAAGGTTTTAATGAGCTTTTCAGGTAAGGAGCTTATAAAAGGAGAGCCAGATGCTTCATCATTTCCATCAGGAGGTCTTCGTGCAACATTCGAGGCACGTGGATATACAGCATGGGATTGTACATCACCTGCTTTTGTAAGAAAAGATGCAGCGGGTGCAACTTTATGTATTCCTACCGCTTTCTGCTCATACACAGGTGAGGCACTTGACCTTAAAACACCTCTTTTAAGATCAATGGAAGCAGTTGGAAATGAATCTTTAAGATTACTTCGCTTATTTGGAAACACAACATCTAAGAAGGTTACACCTTCGGTAGGTGCAGAGCAGGAGTATTTCCTTGTAGATGCAGATCAGTTTAAAAAGAGAAAAGACCTTGTATATACAGGTCGTACTCTTTTTGGAGCAATGCCTCCTAAAGGACAGGAACTTGATGATCACTACTTTGGTACTATAAGACAAAGTGTTGCAGCATTTATGAAAGATGTAAATGAAGAGTTATGGAAAGTAGGAGTTGCCTCTAAGACACAGCACAATGAAGCGGCACCTGCACAGCACGAACTTGCACCTATATATGCACCTGCCAATATAGCAGTTGACCATAACCATCTTATTATGCAGACATTAAAACGTGTTGCAGGTAAACATGGTATGAAATGTCTTCTTCATGAGAAGCCTTTTGCCGGAGTTAATGGATCAGGTAAACATGATAACTGGTCACTTACAACAGATGACGGGATTAATATGTTAGAGCCTGGAAAGACACCGCATGAAAATACACAGTTCTTACTTGTACTTATGTGTGTTCTTAAGGCAGTAAACAAACATGCAGATCTTCTTCGTGAATCAGCAGCAGATCCGGGAAACGATCACAGACTTGGTTCTAATGAAGCGCCACCTGCAATTATTTCTGTATTTTTAGGAGAACAGCTTGAAGATGTTATGGAGCAACTTATTAGTACTGGAGAAGCTACTCATAGTATAAAGGGAGGAAAACTCTTAACTGGTGTTAAGACACTTCCTGACTTTACTAAAGATGCTACAGATAGAAATAGAACATCTCCATTTGCATTTACAGGTAATAAGTTTGAATTTCGTATGGTTGGATCAAGAGATTCAGTTGCAGGTTCAAACGTTGTATTAAATACTATTGTTGCTGAAGCTTTTGCAGATGCATGTGATGTGCTTGAAAAAGCAGATGATTTTGAACTTGCAGTTCATAATCTTATTAAAGAGTACGCAGTTGAAAACCAGAGAATTGTATTTAATGGCGATGGTTATTCAAAAGAATGGGTAGAGGAAGCAAAAAGAAGAGGACTTCCAAACCTTGCATCGATGGTAGATGCAATTCCTGCAATGCTTACAGATAAAGCAGTAGAATTATTTGAAAGATTTAAAGTATTTACAAGAACAGAACTTGAATCAAGAACAGAAATCCAGTATGAGACATATTCAAAGGATATTAATATTGAAGCGCGTACTATGATTGATATTACTGTAAAACAGATAATCCCAGCAGTTATGGATTATACAAAGATTCTTGCAGATACAGTAAATACAGTAAAAGCAGCAGGAGTTGATGCTTCTGTTCAGTTAGAAATCTTACAGGAAGTTACAGAACTTCTTAAAGAGGTAAGAGATGAACTTAAAGTGCTTGAAGATGTAACTGAAAAAGCGGCAGCTATAAAAGACTTTAAAGAACAGGCTAATTACTATCATGATGAAGTTATGACAGCTATGGAAGCAGTAAGAAGACCGGTTGATAAACTTGAAATGAAGGTTGATAAAGATGTTTGGCCAATGCCATCATATGGGGATCTTATTTTTGAATTTTAGTATATAATGATTTTTAGGGAGAAGCTTTTTACATGCTTCTCCCTATTTTGCTCAATAGTGAAAACTTTGTGTAGAACATAAACTATTACTTGAAGATTTGTATGTAAAAGTGTATGGTAAGAAGGTATGGAAAGTACATATTGAAAAGAGGTTTTGTTATGTTTAGAGAGCGCATAAGAAGGTTCATGATGGGTAGGTATGGATTTGACAGCTACTCAAAGTTTTTAATTATAGCAGCAATTGTTTGTTTAATGTTATCTTCATTTAATCAAAGACACTTTATTGGTGTTGTATTTTATTTTGCTGGATGGATAATGACTATTTATAGTTTCTATCGTACTCTTTCAAGAGATACATATAAAAGGGCAGCGGAAAATCAGCAGTACTTAGCTAAGAGTGCAGGCATTAGAAGTAAATTTAAGAATTTACCTAATGACATGGAACAAAGAAAGATGTATCATATTTATAAATGCCCTAAATGCAAACAGAAAATTCGTATTCCACGAGGTAAAGGGCGTATTGAAATAAGTTGCCCTAAATGCGGTGAGAAATTCATTAAAAATAGTTAGTGAGGAAAGTTATAAATGATAGATCCATATAGTGTGCTTGGCGTTTCGTCAGGCGCTACTGATGAAGAAATAAAAAAAGCATATAGAAGTTTAAGTCGTAAGTATCATCCAGATGCTAATATTAATAATCCAAATAAGGATCAGGCAGAGGCTAAGTTTAAAGAAGTCCAGCAGGCATACAGTCAGATAATGGACGAAAGAGAAAAAGGATATTCAGGCGGAAGTTACGGCGGATATAATGCTTATGGACAGCAGAGCAGTTCTTATAATGAAACTGATTCTCATATGCAGGCGGCAATGCGCTACATACAGAGCGGACATTATAAAGAGGCTTTAAATGTTCTTGATACAATAACACCAAGAAATGCACAGTGGTATTTCTTTAGTGCTGTAGCTAATAGTGGTATTGGTAACAATGTAACAGCTTTAGAGCATGCAGAAGAAGCTGTAAGGCTTGAACCTGGCAATATGCAGTACCAGATGTATTTACAGCGTTTAAATGGCACAGGAGGCTGGTACACACAGCAGCAGAGCAATATGGGTACATCTGTGTTTGGCGGCGGAGATTTCTGCTGTAAGCTTATGGTGGCAAATGCTATGTGTAGTGTATGTGGAGGCCCTGGATGTTTTGTAATGCCATGCTGTTTATAATAGCTGTGGGTTAATAAATTAAAGATGTGAATAAAATAACCGTGTATGAAAGTAAAAGTGAAAAACTTTTCAAATCATACACGGTTTGTTTTATTTATAAGATATTTTAAAGATTAAAGAAATCTCTATGTGCTTTTGGATTACCGCAAAGAACACTGCATTTGTCGTGGAAGATAATAGGACTTCCATCCATCTGTGTTATAACGCCGCCTGCTTCTGTAAGTATAAGTGATGCTGCTGCATAGTCCCATGGACTTAAAAGCATTTCATACATAAGACCAACGCTTCCCTTGGCAACTTCACATATATCAATAACAGCTGAGCCTGAACGTCTAAGGTCAAGAGCGTTAGTTAAAAGTTTATATGCAAGGTCTGTTGTAGCTTTATGTTTTTCAGGATAGTAAGGTGATGTTCCAAGGCATACAAGGCTGTCCTTTAATTTAGTATCTGATACATGAATTGTTTTGCCATTACATGTAGCTCCTTTTCCTTTTTCGGCATAGAAGAACTGATCTTTGTAAGGATTGTAAGTAGCTCCAAGAATGACTACACCATCTTTTAGAAGAGCAACTGATACTGCAGATGCATCTAAGTGCTGTATAAAGTTTGTTGTTCCATCTATTGGATCAACTATAAATGCAAGACCGTGATGAACATCATCAGTCTGGTCATTTTCTTCTCCTACAAAGTGAGCATCAGGGTAAAGTTCTAATAAGTTCTTGTATAAGAATTCCTGGACTTTTACATCATATTTTGTAACAAAGTTTGCTGGGCCCTCTTTTTCTGTAACTGAGTTATCTATTTCCTTAGCAGATAACATAATGTTACCTGCTTCTTTAATTATCTTTTCTATTTTATTGTACATGCTTAAATTCCCCCTTTAGTTTAGATATGTTGAAATCTATTAATATAATACCATATGTTGATAGGTTAGCAATAAAAAAGCTGCAGTCATTCGACTACAGCTTATGCGGAAAAAGGGATTTGAACCCTCACGAGATTGCTCCCACTAGAACCTGAATCTAGCGCGTCTGCCGTTCCGCCATTTCCGCTCACAAAATATACTATATCATAGATAACAAGTTACTGTAAAGTGATTAAAAATAAATTCTTTGACGTATGAGTAAAAAAGGAGTACAATAACCTTTGTAACCCAAAGTAAATATTTAACAAAGTCTGGATAATTGAGTGTTTTATCAGGAGGAAAGCAAGTATGTCAACAAAAAAAGAAACAAAAAAACCTGTAACAAGCACTGCTAAAGTTGAGAAAACAGTAGCACCTGCTAAAGAGGTTAAGAAAGCTGAACCAGCTAAAAAAATCGAAACTAAAAAGGCTGAAACAAAATCAATTGAAACAAAGAAAGATACAACAAAAGCAATTGAGACTAGAGCAGGAATTTTAAAAGACACAGAGAAAAAAGCAGTTAAAAAAGCTGCACCAAAGAAAACTACAAAGAAAGCTGCAACTAAAGTGGAATATTTCCTTCAGTTTGGTGGAAAAGAACTTTCAGACAAAGAGCTTTTACAGGAAGTTAAGAATGTATGGACTAAAGAGCTTAAGAACAAAGTGGGCGATATGAAGTCAGTACAGATTTATGTTAAACCTGAAGAAGAAGCAGCATATTATGTAATCAATGGCGAGACAACTGGTAAGATAGACTTATAATATATATGATACATAATTAGGAGTGGATACATTAGCGATAATGTATCCATTTTTTGCGTCCGTTTTTAACAAGTCAGAGAAAAAAGATGTTAATATATAAGTATCAATATTTACGAGGTGACATACATGACAAGGTTACAGCAGCAGTTAGATTTTATTTTAGAAATAGACAAGGTTAAGAATATTTTCCGTCAGACTTATCTTACAGACGGCATTAGAAAGGAAAATGATGCAGAGCATTCATGGCATATTGCTATTATGGCAGTTCTTCTTCATGAGTATGTTCCTGATGCTGATTTAAAGAAGGTTATGACTATGGTCCTTATTCATGACCTTGTTGAGATCGATGCAGGTGATACATATGCATATGATGAGGAAGGTAAGAAGACTAAGCGTGCAAGAGAAGTGGCATGTGCGAAAAGGTTGTTTGGAATGCTTCCAGAAGACCAGGGAACAGCGTTTAGAGCACTTTGGGAAGAGTTTGAGGAGTATAAGACAGTAGATGCCAAGTACGCCCATCTACTTGATAATTTGCAGCCACTTTTGTTAAATGACTCAATAGGCGGCAGAAGCTGGGATGAGCATGAAGTTCATAAGCATATGATTTATAAAAGAAACGAGCATATCGAAGAAACATCTAAAGAGATATGGGAGTGCATGAAAGATATTATTCAGAAGAATATTGATAACGGAAAGATTATAGATGATTAATATTTTCTGAATTGATTAAATGACTGGAGGATGATTTTTGTGTACGAAAAAGAAGTTGAGAAGTTACAGGAGATTATTGATGACAGTAAGAGAATAGTTTTCTTTGGCGGAGCAGGTGTTTCAACAGAAAGTAATATTCCTGATTTTAGAAGCGCTGATGGTATTTATCATCAGGATTATAAGTACTCACCTGAGCAGGTAGTAAGCCACACCTTCTTTATTAAGCATACAGAGGCTTTTTATGACTTCTACAAGGAAAAGATGATGATACTTGATGCAAAGCCTAATAAGGCCCATTTAAAGCTTGCAGAGCTTGAAGCAGCAGGAAAGCTTACTGCAGTTATAACTCAGAATATAGACGGACTTCACCAGCTTGCTGGAAGTAAAAATGTTTTTGAACTTCATGGAAGTATTCATAGAAACTATTGTATGAAGTGCGGTAAGTTTTATGATGCTGGTTTTGTTAAGAACTGTGAGGGCGAGCTAAGATGTGAATGTGGCGGTCTTATTAAACCAGATGTTGTTCTATATGAAGAAGGA
>SAMEA104404100__coassemble_2350_pt1 | contig 14564 bp, 11 predicted proteins | sample SAMEA104404100__metabat2_high_PE_088 | metagenome-assembled genome bin SAMEA104404100 (sample SAMEA104404100) | Balaenoptera acutorostrata
AGATAAAAATGAGTAACGAAAACCAGCAGATTATCAGAACAGAATATTCTGATGTTATGAAAAAATCTTATATAGATTATGCCATGAGTGTTATAATTGCCCGTGCTCTTCCTGATGTAAGAGACGGTCTTAAACCAGTACAGAGAAGAACACTTTATGATATGCACGAGCTTGGCATTAAATATGATAAACCATACAGAAAATGTGCCCGTATAGTAGGAGATACAATGGGTAAATATCACCCACATGGTGACAGTTCAATATATGAATCACTTGTAGTAATGGCCCAGGACTTTAAAAAAGGAGTAACACTTGTAGATGGACATGGTAACTTCGGTTCCATAGAAGGAGACGGCGCAGCGGCTATGCGTTACACAGAAGCAAGACTTACAAAATTCACACAGGAAGTGTACTTACGAGATCTTGATAAAGATGTAATCGACTTTGGACCAAACTTTGATGAAAATGAAAAAGAACCACTTGTACTTCCAGCAAGAGTACCAAATCTTCTTGTAAATGGAGCAGAAGGTATTGCAGTAGGTATGGCAACAAGCATTCCTACACATAACTTAGGAGAAGTAGTTGATGCTGTTAAGGCATATATGGAAAATAATGAAATTACTACAAAGCAGCTTATGAAACACTTAAAAGGACCGGATTTTCCAACAGGTGGAATTGTAGTAAATAAAGATGACCTTTTAAATATATATGAGACTGGCCAGGGTAAAATTAAAATTCGCGGAAAAGTTGAAGTAGAAGATTTAAAAGGCGGAAAGAAACAGCTTGTAATAACTGAAATACCATACACAATGATAGGTGCAGGTATTGGTAAGTTTTTAAATGATGTGGCAAATCTAGTAGAACATAAGAAGACTAATGATATAGTTGATATATCAAACCAGTCATCAAAAGATGGTATAAGAATTGTTCTTGAACTTAAAAAAGGAGCAGACATTGAAAACCTTGAAAATATGCTCTATAAAAAGACAAGACTTGAAGATACATTTGGCGTAAATATGCTTGCAGTAGCAGATGGTCGTCCTGAGACACTTGGTCTTAAGAAGATAATTGAGCATAACGTTGATTTCCAGTTTGAACTTACAACAAGAAAATATCGTACACTTCTTAAAAAAGAAGAAGATAAACGAGAAATCCAGGAAGGTCTTATTAAAGCATGCGACGTAATTGACCTTATTATTGAAATTCTTCGTGGAAGTAAAAATATTAAAGATGCAAAAGCATGTCTTGTAAATGGAGATGTTGAGAATATAACATTTAAGTCTAATATTTCTAAGAAGATGGCTAAGATGCTAAGATTTACAGAAAGACAGGCAACAGCTATTTTAGAGATGCGCCTTTACAAACTTATCGGTCTTGAAGTTGATGCTCTTAAAAAAGATCACGATGAGACAGTGAAAAACATAGCAAGATATGAAGATATTTTAAATAACTATGATACAATGTCAAATCTTATTATGAGTGAACTTGATGAAATCAAAAAAGAGTACACAAGAAAGAGACGTACAAAGATAACAAATGCAAAGGAAGCTGTTTTTGAGGAAAACAAGATAGAAGAGCAGATGTACGTATTTCTTATGGACCGCTTTGGATATGCAAGAACTATTGATGTTGCAACTTATGAGAGAAATAAAGAGGCAGCGGATAAAGAAAATAAATATATAGTTCACTGTATGAATACTGGCAAGATCTGTCTGTTTACAAATACAGGGAAAATGCATCAGATAAAGATGGTAGACCTTCCGTTTGGTAAGTTTAGAGATAAGGGCATACCAATAGATAATGTAAGTAATTATGACTCAAGTGAAGAACAGATGGTAATGGTATGTGATCTTGAAAAGATGAGCTTTGGAAAACTTTTATTTGCAACTAAACTTGGTATGGTAAAGAAAGTTGACGGAAGCGAATTTAAGGTGGCAAAACGTTCAATAGCAGCAACAAAACTTGCAGAAGACGATGAACTTATAGATGTTCAGGTGATAAATGAAACTCATAATGTAGTACTTCAGACAAAAGATGGTTATTTCCTCCGCTTTGCAGGAGAAGAGATTCCTGAAAAGAAACGAGGAGCAATTGGAGTACGTGGAATGAAACTTAGAAAAGATGACGAGATTGAAAAGGTATATCTTTTTGAAGAAGGCTTTGAAACAGTAATAAAATACAACGATAAAGATGTGTATCTTAACAGACTTAAACTTGCAAGAAGAGATGGCACAGGTACTAAAAACAGGGGATAATGTAGCATAATTCACAAAACGTGGTGGAACTAATGCGACAGCAAAATTTACATCGGATAAAACAAATAAAAAGTGGCTAAATGGGTTCAATTTAAAAACAAATACCCGATAAAGCCCTTATTTACAGCCTTTGTGCTGTTTTACCCTTGCATTTTGTTTGGAAAGGTGTTATAGTTACAGTAGTTACATAGAAATCTGGCAGAAGAGTGGACATTTTTGTTCACTCTTCTTTGTTGCTATAGACGTTTTCTATAAAAGAATGACACAGATTTTTATACTAGAGAACAAGTTGATTGAAGAAAGGAACGATAAGCATTGTCAAGAAAAGAACAGTATGAACAGCGTACAGAAGAGCTTCTCACACCAATTGTTGAAGAAGCAGGCTTTGAACTCGTAGACGTTGAATACGTCAAAGAAGTAGGAAACTGGTATTTAAGAGCTTACATTGATAAGCCAGGAGGAATAACAGTAGATGACTGCGAATTAGTAAGCAGAAAGTTTTCAGATATTCTTGATGCACAGGATTACATTGAAGACAGCTATATTTTCGAAGTAAGTTCTCCAGGACTTGGAAGACCACTTAAGAAAGAGAAAGATTTTAAACGTAGTCTTGGTGAAGAAGTAGAAGTAAGAACATATCGCGCAATAGATCGCCAGAAAGAATTTACAGGTGTGTTAAAAGATTACGATAAAGATACTGTTACTATAGAATATGAAGATGAATCAGTTCAGGTATTTGATAAAGCGGACATTGCACTTATCCGCCTTGCCTTTGATTTTTAAATTAGGAGGAATAGATAATGAATAAAGAATTACTTGAAGCCTTAAACATTCTTGAAGAAGAGAAAAACATTAGCAAAGAAACAATGATGGATGCTATTGAAGGTTCACTTATAACAGCATGTAAGAACCACTTTGGTACATCAGACAACATTAAGATCATTATGGACAGAGAAACATGTGATTACTCAGTATACGCTGAGAAAGAAGTTGTTGAAGAAGTATATGATCCAGCAATCGAAATCACAGAAGAAGATGCAGAAAAGATTCATTCAGGATTAAAACTTGGAGATATCTGCCAGGTTCCAATTGAGTCTAAATCATTTGGACGTATTGCAACACAGAATGCAAAGAACATGATTCTTCAGAAAATCAGAGAAGAAGAAAGAAAAGCTATCTTCGATCAGTACTATGAAAAAGAAAGAGATATCGTAACAGGTATTGTTCAAAGATACGTTGGAAACAACATCAGCATCAACCTTGGAAGAGCAGATGCACTTCTTATGGAAAATGAGCAGGTTAAAGGTGAAGAGTTCAAACCTACAGAAAGAATTAAATTATACCTTGTAGAAGTTAAGAACGCGCCAAAGGGACCAAAGATTGTTGTATCACGTACACATAAAGAATTTGTTAAACGCCTCTTTGAAGAGCAGGTTTCTGAAATCAGGGAAGGTATTGTTGAAATTAAGAACGTAGCAAGAGAAGCAGGATCACGTTCAAAGATCGCTGTTGTATCTTACGACGAAAACGTAGATCCAGTTGGAACATGTGTAGGTGTTAACGGAGCACGTGTTAATGCAGTTGTTGATGAACTTCGTGGTGAGAAGATCGATATTATCAACTGGGATGAAAATCCAGCATTATTTATTGAAAATGCATTAAGCCCAGCAAAAGTTATTTCAGTAGCAGCAGATCCAGATGAGAAGACAGCAAGCGTTATCGTTCCAGATTATCAGCTTTCACTTGCAATCGGTAAAGAAGGACAGAATGCAAGACTTGCAGCTAAACTTACAGGATACAAGATTGATATCAAGAGCGAAACACAGGCAATCGAATCAGGAGAACTTCCAGCAGATTATATGGATCAGATGGAAGAAAACTTCGAAGAAACTTGCGAAGAATAATAACCTTAAAAGAGGTGATTTGATTGAATAATAGAAAAATACCCATGCGCAAATGTATCGGATGCGGTGAAATGAAATCTAAAAAAGAAATGCTGCGAATTGTCAGAACAACAGAAGGTGAGTTTGTTCTTGATGCAACAGGCAGGCAAAATGGCCGTGGTGCTTATATATGTCGTAATAAAGAATGTTTATTAAAGGCAATAAGCAGTAAAGGCCTTGAGCGTTCCTTTAAGCAGGCGATTCCTGTGGATGTATACGAAAGTCTTAAAAAGGAGATGGATCAGTTTGATACAAAATAAAATACTGTCTCTTGTAAGCATGGCTACTAAAGCAGGTAAAACTGTAAGTGGTGAGTTTATGACAGAAAAAGAAGTGAAATCAGGCAGAGCTGCACTTGTAATAGTTGCAGATGATGCATCAGATAATACCAAAAAGAAATTCCGCGACATGTGTGAATTTTATGAAGTGCCAGTATATTTTTACAGTGATAAGAATACACTTGGTCACTATATGGGAAAAGAATTTCGTGCATCTTTGGCAGTAACCGATGAGGGATTTGCCAAAGGAATCCGAAAACATTTTGAAACTATAAACAATAACTTTGCATAGAGGAGGCAGTGACATGACAAAAATGAGAGTACATGAGCTGGCTAAGGAGCTAGGGATGGAAAATAAAGAAGTAATGGACATTCTTTCTAAAAAGAATGTTGATGTAACAAGCCATATGAGTTCAGTAGATGATAATGTGGCTGATGATATAAGAAAATCAGTTAAAGGCGGAAAATCTTCAGAAGAAGATAGCCAGAAAAAGAAAAATATAGTTCAGGTATTCAGACCACAGAACTCAAAAGGTGGTTCACGTATGAATAATAATCAGAAAAACAATAATCGTTCTTCACAGGGAACAAGAGATAATAGAAATAGTGGAGACAGACCATATAACCGCGATAATCGTGATAACAGAAATGGAGACAGACCATACAACCGCGATAACCGTGATAACAGAAATGGGGACAGACCATATAACCGCGATAATCGTGACAACAGAAATGGTGGAGACAGACCATACAACCGCGATAACAGAAATGGGGACAGACCATACAACCGCGACAACAGAAACGGAGACAGACCATACAACCGCGATAATCGTGACAACAGAAATGGTGGAGACAGACCATACAACCGCGATAACAGAAATGGGGACAGACCATACAACCGCGATAACAGAAACGGAGACAGACCATACAACCGTGACAACAGAAACGGAGACAGACCATTTAACCGCGATAATCGCGACAACAGAAATGGTGGAGACAGACCATTTAACCGCGACAACCGTGATAACAGAAACAACGGTGGCGACAGAAGAGATAATAGAAACTTTGGGGACAGAAGAGAAGGCAGAAGAGAAGAGAGAACTGAAGTTTCAGCAGCACAGATCGTAGAGCAGCAGAAAGCTCAGCGTAACAAAGCTAAAGAAAAAGAAAAAGACTTCAAGAAAAAAGAAAATAAAGAAAAAGGTTTTGAAACTAAAGGCAAAAAAGGCAAACGTCAGAAACCTGTAGCTGAGATTCAAAGACCACAGCCAAAACAGGAAGTTAAACAGGAAGAGCAGATCAAACAGATCACTATTCCAGAAGTTCTTACAATTCAGGAACTTGCAGATAAAATGAAAATTGTTCCTTCAGTTATTATCAAAAAACTTTTCATGCAGGGACAGATCGTTACTGTAAACCAGGAAATCGATTATGAGACAGCTGAAGAAATTGCAATGGAATTTGAAGTGCTTTGCGAAAAAGAAGTGGTAGTAGATGCTATCGAAGAACTTCTTAAAGAGGATGAAGAAGATGAAAGCACAATGGAAAAACGTCCACCTGTAGTTTGTGTTATGGGACACGTTGACCATGGTAAAACATCACTTCTTGATGCTATCCGTGACTCAGCAGTTACACAGCGCGAGGCTGGTGGTATCACACAGCACATCGGTGCTTACGTAGTAGAAGCAGGCGGTGAGAAAATCACATTCCTTGATACACCAGGACATGAGGCATTCACAGCTATGCGTATGCGTGGTGCTAATGCTACAGATATTGCAATCCTTGTTGTTGCAGCAGATGATGGTGTAATGCCACAGACAGTTGAAGCTATTAATCATGCTAAGGCTGCTGGAATCGAAATTATTGTTGCAGTTAACAAAATTGATAAACCAAGTGCTAACATTGACCGTGTTAAACAGGAACTTGCTGAGCACGAGCTTATTCCAGAAGACTGGGGCGGAAGCACAATCGTTGTTCCAGTATCAGCTCACTCAAAAGAAGGTATTCCAGAATTACTTGAAATGGTTCTTCTTACAGCAGAAATGCTTGAGCTTAAAGCTAATTCAAAACGTCAGGCAAGAGGTCTTGTTATTGAAGCTAAACTTGATAAAGGTAAAGGTAGCGTTGCTACAGTTCTTGTACAAAAAGGTACATTACATGTAGGAGATGCTATTGCAGCAGGTTCAGCTCACGGACGTGTTCGTGCCATGACAAACGATAAAGGACAGAGAGTTAAAGTTGCAGGACCTTCAGAGCCAGTTGAGATCTTAGGACTTAACGGAGTTCCAAATGCTGGTGAAGTATTTGTAGGATGTGAATCAGAAAAAGAAGCAAGAAACTTTGCTGAAACATTTATCGAACAGAACAAAGTTAACCTTCTTAAAGAAACAAAATCTAAGATGTCACTTGATGACCTCTTTACACAGATTCAGGAAGGTAACCTTAAAGAACTTAATATCGTTGTTAAAGCTGACGTTCAGGGATCAGTTGAAGCCCTTAAACAGAGTCTTCTTAAACTTTCAAACGATGAAGTTGTTATTAAGATCATCCACGGTGGTGTTGGTGCAATCAACGAATCAGACGTTATCCTTGCATCTGCATCAAATGCTATCATCATCGGATTTAATGTTCGTCCTGATGCAACAGCTAAGGAAATCGCTGACAATGAAGGCGTAGATCTTAGATTATACAGAGTTATCTACAGTGCAATAGAAGACGTAGAAGCAGCTATGAAGGGTATGCTTGATCCAATCTTTGAAGAAAAAGTTATTGGACATGCAGAAGTTCGTCAGACATTCAAAGCTTCAGGCGTTGGTACAATCGCTGGTTCATACGTACTTGACGGTACATTCGAAAGAGGATGTAAGGTTAGAATTACACGTGAAGGCGAGCAGATCTTCGAAGGACCACTTGCATCACTTAAGAGATTTAAAGATGACGTTAAAGAAGTTCGTGCAGGATACGAATGTGGTCTTGTATTTGAAGGATTTAACGCTCTTCAGGAATTCGATATCGTTGAAGCATACAAGATGGTAGAGGTTGAAAGAAAATAAATATGAGAAAAAACAGTATTAAAAATACAAGAATTAATACAGAAGTTCAGCATGAATTAAGTAATATTATTCGTGGCGGAATAAAAGATCCAAGAGTAGCTCCACTTACTTCAGTAGTAGCAGTGGAGGTTGCTCCTGACCTTAAAACATGTAAAGCATATATAAGTGTATTTGGTGACAAACAGGCACAGGAAGATACAATTAAAGGTTTACAGAGTGCAGAAGGATATATTCGCCGTGAACTTGCACGTACAATCAATATGAGAAATACACCAGAGATTACATTTATTATGGATCAGTCAATTGAATATGGTGTAAATATGAGCAAGAAGATTGATGACCTTACAAAAGATCTTAAATAATTGGAGATGATAAGTATGGAGTTAAATCTTACAGAAATCTTGAAAGATAAAAAGACAGTAGCCATCGGGGGACATACACATCCCGATGGTGACTGTGTAGGTTCTGTTACAGGACTTACTCTTTACATTAAAGAAAATTTTAAAGACATAGAACTTGATACATATTTAGAAGAAATACCAGAAGCTCTTAAAATGGTAGGAGATAACATAAGTGTTATAAGTTCAGTAGAAGACGCAAAAGAATATGATCTTTTTATATGTCTTGACTGCGGTGATGAGAGACGACTTGGTTTTTCAATGCCGGTTTTTGAGAAAGCAAAACATACATTATGTGTAGATCATCATAAAAGTAATGATGCATTTGCAGAAATCAACCATATAGTTCCAGATGCAAGCTCAACATCAGAATTAATATGTCGTCTTCTTGATGAAGATAAAATCTCATACGAAGTTGCAAAAGCACTTTATATGGGAATTGCCCATGATACAGGAGTTTTCCAGTATTCATGTACAGCTCCTGAAACAATGGAGACAGCAGCAATGCTTATGCGTAAAGGTATAGATGTCAGTGAGATTATTGATAAAACATATTTCGAAAAGACATTTACACAAAATAAACTTCTTGGAAGAGCACTTGATAAAAGCTATACATGTTTAGAAGGAAAATGTATTGTATCAGCAATTGAAAAGTCTGATTTTGAGGAATTATCTGCAGGTGCTAAAGATACAGAAGGAATAGTGGCACAGCTTCGTACAACAAAAGGAGTAGAGTGTGCACTCTTTATGTATGCCGTAGATGATAACAAGTTTAAAATAAGCTTAAGATCAAAAGGTCTTACAGATGTAAGTTTAATAGCAGGTAAATTTGATGGTGGCGGACATGCAAGAGCAGCAGGAGCTACTATTGAAGGAAACAGCAAATCAATTGCACAGGCTGTTATAAAAGAAATAGCTATGCAGCATGGAATGGAAATTGAATAAGTATGATAAATGGAATCATAAACGTATATAAAGAAAAAGGTTTTACATCCCATGATGTTGTTGCAAAACTGCGTGGTATTGTCGGGCAGAAGAAAATTGGTCATACAGGTACACTTGATCCAGATGCTGAGGGAGTTCTTCCTGTCTGTCTTGGACGAGCTACAAAAGTGTGTGATCTATTAACAGACAAAGATAAGGTTTACGAAGCAGTAATGCTTCTTGGCAAGACAACAGATACACAGGATACTTCAGGAGAAGTATTAAAAGAAACTGACACAACAAATCTTACAGAAGAAGATGTGGTAAAAGCCATAGAAAGCTTTGTGGGAGAATATGATCAGCTTCCACCTATGTACTCTGCCTTAAAAGTCAATGGTAAGAAACTTTACGAACTTGCAAGAGAAGGAAAAGTAGTAGAGCGAAAAACAAGAAAAGTAAACATCTTTGGGATTAAAATAAAAAATATTGATCTTCCAAGAGTAACAATGGAAGTTCACTGTTCAAAAGGAACATATATAAGAACACTTTGCAATGATATAGGTGATGCCCTAAATGTAGGTGGATGTATGGAAAAACTCCTTAGAACAAAGGTAAGCCAATTTGAGCTTAAAGACAGTTACAAATTAGGTGAGATACAAAACTTAAAGGATGAAGAAAGACTTCTTGAAATAGTTCTTCCTGTTGATGAAGTGTTTGCATCATGCCCAAAAGTAGTATTAAACCAGGTGCAGGTAAGACTTGCATATAATGGTAATCCAATACCATATCATTTATTATCACAGGATAACGGAGACAAAATAAGAGCCTATGATGAAAAGGGAAACTTTATCGGACTCTATGTAAGAGAAGACAAAAGAAAGTTATATAAGCTTGAAAAGATGTTTCTTGATCCGGAGGCACTGCGAGGATAGATATGGAATATTTTACACATATTAAATTTTACGAGGGAGATAAGCGCACAGCTGTTACCCTTGGAAAATTTGACAGTCTTCACAGAGGACATTTTAAATTAATAGAAAATGTAATTGAGTATTCACGTATACAAGATTTAAAAAGTGTTGTTTTCTCATTTGATATGGGTAAAAAAGCACTTTTGACAAACGATGAGCGAAAAGAGATGCTTAAGGATAAGGTAGACTGCCTTATTCAGTGTCCGTTTACAGATGATATAAAGCATATGGAAGCAGAAGCGTTTATAAAAGATATACTTGTAGAAAAGTTACATGCTAAATATATAGTTGTTGGATCTGATTTCAGATTCGGGTACAAGGCGTCAGGGGATGTTATGACTCTTGCCAGGTACGAAGAAAAATATGATTATAAACTTATTGTCATTGAAAAAGAAAAACATAATGATAGGGAAATAAGCAGTACTTATATAAGAGAGCTGCTCGATGAAGGTTATATTGATCTGGCCAATAATCTTTTAGGATATACTTACAGTATTAAAGGTGTTGTGGAACATGGGAAAAAGCTTGGGAGAACTCTTGGATTTCCAACGATGAACATTGCACCAGATGCTGAAAAATATACTCCAAAATCAGGAGTTTATGCTTGTAGCATTATTATAAATGGAGAAAAATATCATGGTATCGGAAATGTGGGTATTAAGCCTACAGTATCAAAAGGAAATAAGCTCTTAGTTGAAGTTTATGTGTTTGATTATAGGGAAGATACATATGGTGAAAATATTTCTGTGGAATTTGAGGCGTTCGAACGTCCGGAAGTTAGGTTTGATTCCGTGGAAAATTTAAAAGAACAAGTTGACCAGGATATTGCATATGGTAAGAAATTTTTTAGTATGCAGTAGTCAGTAAAAAGAAAGTGGATGGGTCTTAAAATGAGTATAACAACAGTTTTTTTACTTTTCGGAGGATTAGGTCTTTTCCTATATGGAATGCAGATGATGAGCGAAAGTCTTGAACGAGTAGCCGGAGACCGTATGAGATCAATTCTTGAGTTCTTTACAAAGAACAGATTTATAGGAATGATCGTAGGTATTGTGTTTACAGCAATTATTCAGTCGTCAAATGCTACAACAGTTATGGTTGTTAGCTTTGTAAATTCAGGTCTTATGACACTGATGCAGTCAGCAGGAGTTATCCTTGGTGCCAATATTGGTACAACAATCACAGGACAGCTTATTGCATTTAACTTATCAGATATTGCACCACTTTTTGTTATAACAGGTGTTGTAATGGCAATGTTCTGTAAGAAACAGAACGTTAAAAAGTTTGGTAGTGTAATTCTTGGATTCGGTATTTTATTTATGGGTCTTAGTACAATGGGATCAGCTATGAGTGGTCTTAAAGATTCACCACAGGTTATTTCATGGTTACAGACTTTATCTAATCCATTTATAGCAGTACTTGTTGGATTTGGAGTAACTGCAGTTTTACAGAGTTCATCAGCAACAGTTGGTATTTTGATTCTTTTATCTACACAGGGACTTATTGATCCATCAATATGTTTATTTATTATTCTTGGATGTAATATTGGTTCATGTGTATCTGCGTTACTTGCTTCAATAAGTGGTAATAAAGATGCAAAGAGAGCGGCTTGGATTCATTTCCTTTTCAATATAATTGGTACAGTAATTATATTTGTAGCTCTTATTGTAGCGTTTAACCCTATTTACAACGCACTTGCAGCAATTTCAGGAAGTAATCCTGGACGAGTAGTAGCTAATGCTCACTCACTTATAAAGATAGTTGAAGTTATTATTCTCTTTCCATTTATGGGATGGGTTGTTAAGGCAACTTACAAAATCATCCCTGGAGAAGATAAGAAAGATGAAGATGAACTTCAGTATGAACTTAAATATATTGGAGATCATGAAAGACTCTCTAACAATACAATCGTTATCGATGTTATCCGTGAACTTGAAAGAATGGGACGCATAGCAATTGATAATCTTAGACGAAGCATGGATGCTTTATGTAACCTTGATAAAGAGAAGATTGATCAGGTATATAAAGTTGAGGGATATATTGATTATCTTAATAAAGAAATCACAAACTACCTTGTGCAGGTAAGTGGAATGGATATTCCAATGTCAGATGCTCAGTTAGTTGGTGGATTATTCCATGTTGCAAATGATATTGAGCGTATTGGTGATCATGCAGAGAACTTTGCTGATTCAGCGAAGTCACGTATTGAGCATGGTATTGAGTTTAGTGAAAAAGGAAAAGAGCAGCTTCAGTCAATGACAGATATGGTAATTGAGACTCTTGAGTATTCACTTGATATGTTTAGTCATAGAAATTATGAGCATATGCAGGAAGTAATAGCTCTTGAAGATGATGTGGATGAAAAGGAGAGAAAACTTCAGCAGTCACATGTAAAACGCCTTGCTAAGGGAATATGTTCTCCAGAAGCAGGAATGCTTTTCTCAGATACAGCATCAGGACTTGAGCGTGTTGCTGACCATGCTACTAATATAGCCTTTGCTATTATGGAACCACAGGATGTTAATGGTGAAGATGAAGAATAAATAAAAATAATGCTTGCTTATTGGAAATAGTATGTTATAATAAGCGAGTATGAATAAGCCGGTGTTCAGTAACTGGATCACTCCGACCGTTACCTAATGCCAGGCGTTTAATAAAGAAAATGGAGGAATCAACAATGATTACAAAAGAAATGAAACAGTCTATTATTGCAGAATACGGCAGATGTGAAGGAGATACAGGATCTCCAGAAGTACAGATCGCTATCCTTACAGCAAGAATCAACGATCTTAGAGATCACTTCCAGGCTAACCCAAAAGATCACCACTCAAGAAGAGGTCTTCTTAAAATGGTTGGACAGAGAAGAGGCCTTCTTGCATACCTTAAAGATACAGATATCACAAGATACCGTGCTCTTATCGAGAAACTTGGTTTAAGAAAATAATAATGACTTACGAAGCCTCTGGCATCTTATATGCCGGGGGCTTTTTTTCTGGAACGTTTTTTAAAAATTACTTGTAAAATTTTTGTGTTTGATTACAATTAAATTATGGGAACTTATAGATAGTCTAAAAAGAAAGTGAAAAGGTAGTACAAATGAGCATAACAAATATCTTTCTATTATTTGGGGGACTTGGTTTATTCCTTTTTGGAATGCAGATGATGAGTGATGGACTTGAACGTGTTGCAGGTGACCGTATGAGATCTATTACTGAATTTTTCACAAAGAACAGATTTATCGGAATGATAGTCGGAATTGTTATAACTGCAATAATCCAGTCATCTAGTGCGACAACAGTTATGGTTGTCAGTTTTGTAAACTCAGGTCTTATGAACCTGTTTCAGTCAGCAGGAGTTATCCTTGGTGCCAATATTGGTACAACAATCACAGGACAGCTGATTGCATTTAACTTATCGGACATAGCACCGCTTTTTGTTATAACTGGTGTTGTGATGTTTATGTTTAGCAAAAAAGAGAATGTGAAAAAGATTGGTAGCGTAGTTCTTGGATTTGGTATTTTATTTATGGGACTTAGCACAATGAGTTCAGCTATGAGCGGACTTAAAGATTCACCAATTGTAATTTCATGGCTTAAATCTTTATCTAATCCATTCTTGGCAGTATTAGTTGGATTTGTTGTAACAGCAGTTTTACAGAGCTCTTCAGCAACAGTTGGTATTTTGATTCTTTTAGCTACACAGGGACTTATAGATGTATCTATATGCTTCTTTATTATCCTTGGATGTAACATAGGATCATGTGTGTCTGCATTACTTGCTTCAATAAGTGGTAATAAAGATGCAAAGAGAACAGCATGGATTCACTTCCTGTTTAATATTATAGGTTCAATAATTATATTTATAGTTTTAACATTAGCACTTGATCCTATTACAGCATTTATTACAAAGATTTCAGGAGTTAACCCAGGACGAATGGTAGCCAATGCACATTCAATTATTAAGATAGCAGAAGTTATTATTCTCTTCCCATTTATGAACTATGTAGTTAAAGCTACATACAAGATTGTTCCAGGAGAAGATAAGAAGGATTCAGATGATCTTAAGTATGAACTTCAGTATATTGGTGATCATACAAGACTTTCTAACAATACAATTGTAGTTGATGTTATTCGTGAACTTGAAAGAATGGGTAATATTGCAATTGATAATCTTAAAAGAAGTATGGATGCTTTATGTAACCTTGATAAAGAGAAGATTGATGAGGTATATAAAGTTGAAGGATATATTGATTATCTCAATAGGGAAATAACAAATTATCTTGTAAAAGTTAATGGTATGGATTTACCAATGTCAGACTCACGTCTTCTTGGTGGATTGTTCCATGTTGCTAACGATATCGAGCGTATCGGCGATCATGCTGAAAACTTTGCAGATTCTGCAAAATCTCGTATTGACCATGGAATCGAATTCAGTGAAAAAGGTAAGAAACAGTTACAGGATATGACTGATATGGTTGTGAAGACATTAGAGTACTCACTTGATATGTTCTCACATCGTAACCAGGAACATATGCAAGAAGTAATCGCTCTTGAGGATGCGGTAGATGAAAAGGAAAGAAAACTTCAGCAGTCACATGTTAACCGCCTTGCAAAAGGAACATGTTCACCTGAAGCAGGAATGCTTTTCTCAGATACAGCATCAGGACTTGAAAGGGTTGCTGACCATGCTACAAATATTGCATTTGCTATTATGGATCCACAGGAAGTTAATGAAAGCGATGA
>SAMEA104404100__coassemble_2453_pt1 | contig 14070 bp, 12 predicted proteins | sample SAMEA104404100__metabat2_high_PE_088 | metagenome-assembled genome bin SAMEA104404100 (sample SAMEA104404100) | Balaenoptera acutorostrata
TTCATCCTCCTTAAGGTACCGGATCATATCCGCCTTTTGCAAAAGGATTACATCGCAGTATTCGCCATAAGGTAAGGGCGCCACCTTTTAATGCACCATATTTTTCTATTGCCTCGATCCCATATTGGGAACAGGTTGGAGTATAAATACAGTGCCATGTTCTTTTCAGACCGGAAAAATATTTCTGATAAAACCGAATTAGCCCTATTAAAACACGCTTCATCTGCGTTCCTCCCTTTGCGTGTGCTTTCTTTTAAGCACGACCTGAATCTGTTCAGGTGATTAATTATATATATCATGAAGCTTTCCCAGATGTTTAAGTGCGCTCTCAATATCATGATAACCTTTATCCTTTGAACTCACTCTTGCTATGACAACTATGTCATATCCCGCCTGAAAATTTGCCTCCAGAATTCTATAACTTTCTCGAATAAGTCTTGTAAGATGATGTCTTACAACACTGTTACCTACTTTTTTGCTTACTGATATTCCAACCCTGTTCTTTTCTGTATCATTTTTTAATACATACATTACAAGGTATTTGTTAGCATATGACTTTCCATTTTTATATACATATTGGAAGTCTCGATTTTTCTTTAAAGCTTCTGAATATTTCATCTGTTTCTCTTCTTTTTTATTTTACACTTATTAATAAGTAGTAATTGGAAAATAATATAAATAATTAAGTAGAAGAAAAGGCCACAAAGATGCGGCCTAAGCTGATAACTGTTTTCTTCCTTTTGCTCTTCTGGCAGCTAATACTTTTCTACCGCCTGGAGTGCTCATTCTAGCTCTGAAGCCATGAACTTTTGATCTCTGTCTTTTCTTTGGCTGAAATGTCATTTTCATATTCAGTACACCTCCTTCAACTGAGATACTTATTATAAAGTATTTACAATGATTCTCACTATTTTTTCGTTCCTATAGGCATAAATATAACCTAAAGGCACACGCTCAATTATATTAAAAAAGGTCCGTCAAGTCAAGCAATTCTTTTATATTTCCCCTATATTGAATAGACTTTTTTTACTTATATAAGTTATCCACACTTTTCAACATTTTTTAGTGGATAATGTGGATAAGTTGTGGGTTTGGGGATTTAGCCCGTTTTCCTGTGAATAAATTGTGGGTATTATGCGAATAGCATGTTGAAAATATTTTGTTTTTTCACAAAAATCCCTTATTTTACGTGGATTAGAGCTGTGAATAGGGTTATACACACTATTTTTCATTGCTTATGCCTCTTATTTGATGTATTATATAAAGGAGATATTTTACCCAAATATCAATATTATCAGGTGAATTAGGAGTACTTGTAATGAACGTTGTGGAAGAAAAATGGAATGATATATTAGAAAAAATGAAGTTGGAGTACTGTTCATCCAACATTGCGTATAATACATGGATCGCGCCATTAACAGTATATGAAGTAGATGACAACACTGTTTATATACTTGTTAACAGAAAGGCAAGCCTTGATCATATCGAGGAGAAATACATGCTTCCTTTTAAAGTATGTATAGCAGAAATTACTGGAATTGAGTATGAAATTTCATTTGTTACGGAAGATAATATAGTAATTAAGGAGAAGAAAGACATTGTGAACCATAATAATAAGTCCAATGCCTTATTTGCTGACGCAAATCTTAATCCTAAATATACATTTGATACATTCGTTGTTGGTAAGAACAACAACTTTGCTCATGCCGCTTCCATAGCAGTAGCTGAATCACCAGGTGAAATTTACAATCCACTCTTTATATATGGAGGTGTTGGACTTGGTAAAACTCATCTTATGCACTCAGTTGCTCATTTTATATTAGAAAAAGACCCTACAAAGAAAGTTTTGTATGTAACAAGTGAGACTTTTACTAACGAACTTATCGATGCTCTTAAAAGTGGTAAGACAGGTAACGAACTTGCCATGACAGCATTTAGGGATAAATATAGAAATATCGATGTTCTCCTTATCGATGATATTCAGTTTATTATAGGTAAAGAAAGTACACAGGAAGAATTCTTCCATACATTTAATCACCTTCATGTATCAGGAAAACAGATTATAATCTCAAGTGATAAGCCACCTAAGGATATCGAAACACTTGAAGCAAGACTCCGTACACGTTTTGAGTGGGGTCTTATTGCTGACATTTCATCTCCTGATTATGAAACACGTATGGCTATTTTAAAGAAGAAGATAGAACTTGATTCTCTAGAACGATACAATATTCCTGATGATGTACTTCAATATATAGCAAATAACATTAAATCTAACATTCGTGAGCTTGAAGGATCTTTAAATAAGCTCATTGCTTTGTCAAACCTTGAAAAGAAACCTATAGATATACCACTTGCAGCTGAAGCATTAAAAGATATGATTTCTCCAGATGAAAATAGAGAAATCACACCAGATCTTATTATGGATGTTGTTTCAGAGCACTTTAATATACCTATTTCTGAACTTAAAGGTAAAAAGAGAAACGTAGATATAGTACGTGCTCGTCATATTGTTATGTATTTATGCCGCACTATGACAGATACTGCACTTAAGACTATTGCAATAACTTTAGGACTTAAGGACCATTCATCTGTTATTCATGGTGTCAATAAGATTGAAAATGACATTAAAACTAATGAAGCTTTCAATAATACAGTTAATATAATAAAGAAAAAGATAAATCCACTTTAATTTGCCTTCTATATAAGGATAGTGAACAAATTGGGATTTATAGTGGATAACTTCTGGATTAGTGTGTGAAATCCATGTGGATAATTGTCGATAAAATTGTGGACTTTTCCACCGTGGATTTTTATACACATGATATTCCAACACAATTCAATAGTTATCTACATAGTTATCCATATAGACAAACCCTTATTTCATAGTGGTTTGCGATACTTTTCAACTTATCCACAGCCCCTAAGGCTAATGAGGCGGAAAAGTTAATAAATAATAAATTTATATGGCCGTGTGCAAAAGATATCCACACATTCGAAACTGAAAGGAGCGGCACATTATGAAAATTAAATGTTCAAGAGCTAATCTTGTAAAAGGTGTAAGTATTGTATCTAAGGCAGTTCCATCTAAAACAACTATGCCTATTCTTGAATGCATACTTATTGATGCATCAACTGATGTAATAAAATTTACAGCTAATGATATGGAACTTGGAATCGAAACTAAAATAGATGGTGAGATAGTAGAACGAGGTATTATAGCTATTAATGCTAAATTCTTCTCAGATATTGTTAGAAAACTTCCAGATAGTGAAGTTACAATTTCTACAGATGAAGACAATCAGGCAATTATTACTTGTGAGAAAGCTAAGTTTAATATATCAGCTCAGTCAGGAAGTGATTTTTCATATCTTCCAGATATTGAAAAAGAAGATTTTATAACAGTTTCAGAATTTACACTTAAAGAAGTTATAAGACAGACTATCTTTTCTATCGCAGATTCAGAGACTAATAAAATGATGACTGGAGAACTTTTTGAAATAGATAAAAACATTCTTAAAGTTATTTCTCTTGATGGACATAGAATTTCTATTCGTAAAATCGAACTCAAAAATGAGTATCCATACAAGAAAGTTATTGTTCCTGGTAAATCTCTTATCGAGATTAGTAAGATTATCGGTGGAGATGCAGAGGCAGAAGTAGATATTACATTTACAAAAAATCACATTGTATTTGAGTTTGAAAATACAGTTGTTATTTCAAGACTTATCGAAGGTAATTACTTTAATATCGATCAGATGTTATCAAATGATTATGAAACTAAAGTTGTTATTAATAAAAAAGAATTTCTCGATTGTATAGATCGAGCTACACTCCTTATCAAAGAGGGAGATAAGAAACCTATTATCATCAATATTGGTGATGAGTCTATGGAACTTAAGATAAAATCTCAGATTGGTTCAATGAATGAAGATATTAATATCACTAAAGAGGGTAAAGATCTTCTTATCGGATTTAACCCTAAATTCCTTATCGATGCACTTCGTGTAATTGATGACGAGGAAGTTAGTCTTTATTTCATGAATACTAAAGCTCCTTGTTTTATAAAAGATGATGAGCAGAATTATATTTATCTTATTCTTCCAGTAAATTTCAACACGGTAGCGTAGTAAAGGAGTAAATAATGGAGATTATAAGAATTCGCAAAGGCGATGAATTTATAAAACTTGGCCAGGCTTTAAAAGCAGTTGGTCTTGTTGAATCAGGAGTTGAAGCCAAAGAGGTTATTCAGAACGGTCTTGTTATGGTTGATGGAGAAATCGATACAAGAAGAGGTCGTAAATTATTTGGTGGAGAATTAGTACAATTTGATGGAGAACAGATTCAAATTGAAAAATAGTCTAAAAAAGTGTAAAATAATTAGGTATTGAGGTATTATTTGTTATGGTGATCAAATCTTTAAAATTAAAGAACTACAGAAATTATGATCTTCTTGATTTAACTTTTGATCCTAAGACTAATATCCTTTATGGAGATAATGCTCAGGGAAAAACTAATATTTTAGAAGCACTTTATCTGTCTGGTACCACTAAATCACACAGGGGTACCAAGGACAGAGATATTATAAAGTTTGAAAAGGACGAAGCTCATCTTGAGACAGTAATTGAAAAACACGGAGCTGATTTCTGCATAGATGTTCATCTTAAGAAAAATAGCCCTAAAGGTATTGCAATTAATAAGATTCCTATCCGAAAAGCAACTGATCTTTTTGGAATTGTAAATTTCGTTTTCTTTTCACCAGAAGATCTTAATATTATTAAAAATGGTCCGGCAGGAAGAAGAAGATTTATCGATCTTGAACTTTCTCAGCTAGATAAGGTTTATTTAAATGATCTGTCTAATTACAACAGGGCATTAAATCAAAGAAATTCTCTTTTAAAAGAGGCTTATTACAATGAGTCTTTACTTGAAACTCTTGAAATATGGGATATGCAGCTTATTTCCTATGGCAATAGAGTGATTGAGGGAAGGAGAAGATTTATTAAAGATCTTAATAAAATTATTTCTGATATTCATTTCAAACTGACAGGTGGGAAAGAGAGAATATCTGTTTTTTATGAGTCTTCAACTGGAAAGATGCCTTTTGAAGATGCTTTAATAAAAAACAGAAATAAAGATATAAAAAACAGAAGTACGTCTGTAGGTCCTCATAGAGATGACCTTAGTTTTGTTGTTGATAATATTGATATTAGAAAATTTGGTTCCCAGGGTCAACAAAGAACAGCAGCACTTTCTTTGAAACTTTCTGAGATTGAACTTGTTAAATCAATTATTAACGATACACCAATATTGTTGCTTGATGATGTATTATCAGAACTTGATAAAAACAGACAGAACTATCTTTTAGATAGTATTCATGATATACAGACCGTTATTACATGTACAGGTCTTGATGAATTTGTTAACTACAGATTTTCAATAAATAAAATTTTTCATGTAGATAGTGGATATGTTACTAAAGAAAATTAGGAGGAATTTAAATGGGTGCAACAGATACAGAATTTGATGCTGAATATGGAGCGGATCAAATACAGATTTTAGAGGGACTCGAAGCAGTTCGAAAAAGACCCGGAATGTATATTGGAAGCACGTCATCAAGAGGCCTTCATCATCTCGTTTATGAGATTGTTGATAATGCTGTTGATGAAGCACTTGCCGGATACTGCGACACGATTAATGTAAATATTAACGAAGATAATTCAATAACAGTTATTGATAACGGACGTGGTATTCCAGTTGGTATGAATAAAAAAGCCGGACTTCCTGCAGTTGAAGTAGTATTCACAATTCTTCATGCCGGTGGTAAATTCGGTGGTGGAGGATACAAGGTATCCGGAGGACTTCATGGCGTTGGTGCGTCAGTCGTTAATGCGCTTTCAACATGGCTTGAAGTTGAAATTTGCAATGAAGGAAATGTTTACATGCAGCGTTACGAAAGAGGTAAGGTTGTTAAGAAACTTAGTATTATAGATAAATGTGATCCAGAAAAGACAGGTACAAAGGTAACATTTTTACCAGACCCTGAGATTTTTGAGGAAACAATTTTTGATTACGATGTTTTAAAACAGAGATTCCGTGAAATGGCATTTCTTACAAAAGGTCTTAAGATTGTTCTTAAAGATTTACGTGAAGAAGAACCACACGATAGAGTGTTCCACTATGAAGGTGGTATTAAAGAGTTTGTTTCTTACCTTAACAGAAGTAAGACTCCGCTCTACGAAAATATAATTTATTGTGAAGGCGTGAAAGACGGAGTTATAGTAGAAGTTGCTATGCAGCATAATGATTCATATGCTGATAACACTTACGGATTTGTAAATAATATTACAACTCCTGAAGGTGGTACACATGTTGTTGGTTTTAGAAATGCACTTACTAAAACTTTCAATGATTATGCAAGAAAGAATAAATTATTAAAAGATAATGAGCCTAACCTTTCAGGTGAAGATATTCGTGAAGGTCTTACAGCAATTATTTCTGTTAAGATTGAAGATCCTCAGTTTGAAGGTCAGACAAAACAAAAACTTGGTAACAGTGAGGCACGTGGTGCAGTTGATAATATTGTCAGCACACAGCTTCAGATTTTCCTTGAGCAGAATCCTCAGGTTGCTAAACTTACAGTTGAAAAATCTGTTCTTTCACAAAGAGCAAGAGAAGCTGCAAGAAAAGCAAGAGATCTTACAAGAAGAAAATCTGGTCTTGATGGCGGCGGACTTCCAGGAAAACTTGCTGACTGTATAAGTAAAAATGCTGACGAGTGTGAGATTTATCTCGTCGAGGGTGATTCTGCCGGTGGATCTGCTAAGATGGCCAGAGATAAAAAAACTCAGGCAATTCTTCCACTTCGTGGTAAGATACTTAACGTTGAAAAAGCAAGACTTGATAAAATTTATGGAAATGCTGAAATTAAAGCTATGATTACAGCTTTTGGTACAGGTATCCATGATGATTTCGATATATCAAAACTTAGATATAACAAGATTATTATTATGACTGATGCCGATGTTGACGGTGCTCATATTAGTACTTTACTTTTAACATTTTTATACAGATTTATGCCAGAGCTTATTAAACAGGGGCATGTTTATTTAGCTCAGCCACCACTTTTTAAATTAGAGAAAAATAAAAAAATATGGTATGCATACACTGAAGAAGAACTTGATAGTATTCTTCGTGAAGTTGGAAGAGATGGAAATAACAAGATCCAGCGTTACAAAGGTCTTGGAGAGATGGATGAAGATCAGTTATGGGAGACAACAATGGATCCTGAAAACAGAATTCTTCTTAGAGTTTCAATGGATGAGGAAACTTCATCAGAGGTTGACCTTACATTTACAACTTTAATGGGTGACAAAGTAGAACCAAGACGTGAGTTTATAGAAGAGAACGCAAGATTTGTTAAAAACCTTGATATTTAATAATCTTTTATAACAGGAAAGGATAAAAAATGGAAGACAATATTTTTGACAAAGTCCACGAAGTTGACTTGAAAAAGACAATGGAAAAATCTTACATTGAATATGCCATGAGTGTTATTGCATCACGTGCACTTCCTGATGTAAGAGATGGATTAAAACCAGTACAAAGAAGAATCCTATATTCAATGATCGAACTTAACAATGGTCCGGATAAGCCACATAGAAAATGTGCCCGTATCGTCGGTGATACAATGGGTAAATATCACCCACATGGTGACAGCTCAATCTATGGTGCATTGGTAAATATGGGACAGTCATGGTCAACAAGATATACTCTTGTTGATGGCCATGGTAACTTTGGATCAATAGATGGTGACGGTGCAGCTGCCATGCGATATACTGAGGCAAGACTTAGTAAAATTTCAATGGAAATGACAGCCGACATCAACAAAAATACAGTTGATTTTGCGCCTAACTTTGATGAAACAGAAAAAGAACCTGTAGTTCTTCCAGCAAGATTCCCTAACCTTCTTGTAAATGGAACATCAGGTATTGCCGTTGGTATGGCTACAAATATTCCACCTCACAATCTTCGTGAGGTTATTAATGCCGTAGTTAAAATTATTGATGACCAGATTGAGGAAACAGGCGAAACAACAATCGAAGATATTCTCGAGATTGTAAAAGGTCCCGACTTTCCAACAGGTGCTGAGATTTTAGGTACAAGAGGAATCGAAGAAGCATATCGTACAGGTCGTGGCAAAATAAGAGTCCGTGGAGTAAGTAATATCGAGCCTATGGCAAATGGCAAGAACAGAATCGTTATTACTGAGATTCCATATATGGTAAATAAAGCAAGACTTGTAGAAAAAATCTGCGAGCTTGTAAGAGAAAAGAAAATCGATGGTATTACAGAAGTAGCCGATCATACTAACCGTGAAGGTATGAGAATATGTATCGAGCTTAGAAGAGATGCTAATCCAAATGTTATCTTAAACCAGCTTTATAAACATACTCAGCTTCAGGATACTTTCGGTGTAATTATGCTTGCTCTTGTAAACAATGAACCAAAAGTTTTAAATCTTATGCAGATGCTTAATCTTTATCTTAAGCATCAGGAAGATGTTGTTACAAGAAGAACAAAATATGAACTTAACAAAGCAGAAGAAAGAGCTCATATCTTAAAAGGATTACTTATAGCTCTTGATAATATTGACGAAGTAATTAAGATTATTCGTGGTTCGAAGACTGTACAGCTTGCAAAACAGGAATTAATGTCTCGTTTTGAATTATCAGATGTTCAGTCACAGGCTATTGTAGACATGAGACTTCGTGCTCTTACAGGTTTAGAGAGAGAGAAACTTGAAAAAGAATACGAAGAACTTATGAAGAAAATCGGTGAGTTAAAAGCAATACTTGCTGATAGAAAAGTATTACTTGGAGTTATCAAAAAAGAAATCTTAGTTATTGCTGATAAATTTGGTGATGACAGAAGAACATCAATTGGATTTGATGCTTATGATATTTCTGATGAAGACCTTATTCCAAAACAGAATGTTGTTATTACAATGACAAAACTTGGATATATTAAACGTATGACAGTTGATACATTCAAAGCACAGAATCGTGGCGGTAAAGGTATCAAGGGAATGCAGACAATAGCAGATGATTATATTGAGGAATTATTTATAACATCAACTCATAACTATATTATGTTCTTTACAAACACAGGTCGTGTTTACAGACTTAAAGGTTATGAAATCCCAGAAGCAGGAAGAACTGCACGTGGAACAGCTATTATCAATCTTTTACAGCTTCAGCCAGAAGAAAAAATTACAGCTATGATTCCTGTAAAAGAATACGAAGATGGTAAATATCTTATGATGGCTACTGAAAAAGGTCTTGTTAAAAAGACTCCTATCAAAGATTATGCAAATGTAAGAAAGACAGGTCTTGCAGCTATTACACTTCGTGAAGATGATAAACTTATTGAAGTAAAAATAACAGAAGAAGACGAAGATGTTCTTCTTGTAACAAAATATGGTCAGTGTATAAGATTTGCAGAAAGTGATGTTCGTTCTACAGGTAGAACATCTATGGGTGTTCGTGGTATGAACTTAGGCGATGGAGATGAAGTTATTGCAATGCAGATCAATACTCAGGGAAGTTACATGCTTACTGTATCTGAAAATGGTATGGGTAAATTAACTGATATGAACGAATTTACTGTACAGAACCGTGGCGGTAAAGGTGTTAAATGTTACAAGATAACTGAAAAGACTGGAAATGTTGTTGGAATGAAAGCAATTGATATGGATAACGAAATCATGATTATCAATACTGAAGGTATCGTTATTAGAATGAACTGCGAAGATATTTCTATTCTTGGAAGAATTACATCTGGAGTTAAACTTATCAACTTACCGGAAAATGAAACTGTAGCAAGCGTTGCAAAAGTACGTAAAGCATCAGCTGATATTGATGGAGAACATGTTGAAGTTGAAATGGACGAAGAAGAATAATTAGATCTTTGAGAATTTAGGGGCTCTGCTTTTTTAGCAGAGCCTTTTTGCAAATGAAAAAAAATTTAAAGGGAATTTAAGAAAGTAGGTGTCCTAATGAAAAAGAAAATTTTATCTATCATACTGGCATGTAGCATGATTTTTAGCATTTCAGGCTGTACTGAAAAAAATCCCGTAAAAAATCCGGCTTCGCCGGAATATACAATTGAGAAAAATAAAAACCTAACAGATTTTTCATTTAATCTCTTAAAAGAAACATATAATTCTGGAGAAAATATTTTAATTTCACCATTATCCGTAATTTATGCCCTTGGCATGACTGGAAATGGAGCAGATTCTAAAACACGTCAGGAATTTGAATCTGTCTTAGGCATAGAAATTAAAGAACTCAACGACTTTTCAAAAAATTATATTAATAAAATAAATAATCTAGAAGGTGTAGACTTTAATCTTGCAGATTCGATATGGGTAGACAAAGATAAAAAAATTAACCTAAATAAAGATTTTAAAAATATAATATTGGAAAATTATAATGCTGAGGTTTACGAAGAAAAATTTAATGATAAGACCGTCAAAAAAATAAATAAGTGGGTGGATAAAAATACAAACAAAATGATACCTGAAATAATAGATGAACTTTCTCCTAATGACATTGTAATATTAATAAATGCTCTGGCATTTGAAGGGGAATGGGAGAAGCCATACGAAGATTACCAGGTGGAATATGGTCTTTTCTCAAACTATGATAAAACTACTTCTGATGCAGATTATTTAACAAACGATGTGGATAACTATGTATCAAATGGGGAAGCTTGCGGATTTTTTAAGGAATATAGTGGATACGAGTATGGATTTTTTGCTCTTCTTCCTGAAAAAGATGTACCAATAGACGATTTTGTGGAAAACTTATCAGGTGAAAAGTTCGATGAACTTTTCCAAAATATTTCTTACGATTATGTTGTACATACAAAAATTCCAAAATTTGAAATCGAATATGGAAAAAATTTATCAGACCCAATAAATACTATGGGACTTAAAAATGCTTTTGAACCTGATGCAGATTTTTCTTTAATGACAGAAGAAAAAGAAAATGATATTTATATATCTGATATCATTCACAAAACCTATATGAAAGTTGATGAAAAAGGAACGAAAGCTGCAGCAGTTACAGCAGTGAAAACTGAGAGCGCTATGGAAAATCCAGAGGAACCGAAATACAAAGATGTTATTTTAAACAGACCATTTGTTTATGGAATAATTGATTTAGAAACAATGATGCCGGTATTTACAGGGGTAATGAATAATTTGGAAAACTAAATATTTGTATAAAACATAAATTTGCAGTAAAATAATTGAGATAAATTTACTTAGACATAACTAAAAACACAAACAAGGAAAATGATATGATAAGAATCGTAAAAACAGAAGAAATCACGAAAAATATAAAAGAAATGTGTATCGAAGCAAACCATGTCCTCTCTAAAGATATGGATTTAGCTTTAAAAAATGCACTTATTCAAGAAAAATCTCCTGTTGGCTGCCAGATTTTAAATCAGCTTCAGGATAATATGGAAATTGCATCAAAAGATATGATTCCAATTTGTCAGGATACAGGAATGGCAGTTGTATTTGCAGAAGTAGGCCAGGATGTTCATATTGAAGGTCATTCTTTTGAAGATGCTATAAATGAAGGAATACGACAGGGATATGTTGAAGGATTTTTAAGAAAATCTGTAGTAAGCGACCCTATTATAAGAGAAAATACGAAAGATAATACTCCGGGAGTTATTCATACAAAAATAGTTCCAGGAGACAAGGTGAAACTTACAGTAGCTCCAAAAGGTTTTGGAAGTGAAAATATGAGCAGGGTATTTATGCTTAAACCATCTGAAGGACTCGAAGGTGTAAAAGAAGCAGTACTTACAGCTGTAAAAGATGCCGGACCTAATGCATGTCCACCAATGGTAGTCGGAGTGGGAATAGGCGGAACATTTGAAAAATGTGCACTTATGGCAAAAGAAGCTCTTACAAGAGAAGTTTGTACACATTCACGTATCGAATACATAAAAGATCTCGAGGAAGAATTATTATTAAAAATAAATGATCTCGGAATCGGACCAGCCGGACTTGGTGGAACAACAACAGCACTTGCGGTAAATATAAATACTTACCCAACACACATTGCAGGACTTCCTGTAGCTGTTAATATCTGCTGCCATGTAAACAGACACGTAACAAGAGTTATATAGTACGGGAGGATTTTAAAATGGATAAATATATTACAGCGCCAATTACAAAAGAAATTTCCCGTTCACTTAATATAGGAGATTTTGTATATATTTCAGGAATAATATATACAGCAAGAGATGCTGCTCATAAAAGAATGGATGAAACCTTAGATGAAAAAGAGTCTCTTCCTATAGATATTAAAGGTCAGGTCATATATTATATGGGCCCATCGCCTGCAAGAGAAGGTAATGTTATAGGATCAGCTGGTCCTACTACATCAAGTAGAATGGATAAATACACACCAAGACTTTTAGATCTTGGAATGGGTGCGATGATAGGTAAAGGAAGAAGAAGTCCTGAAGTAACAGAGGCAATAATAAGAAACAAAAGTGTATACTTAGCTGCCATAGGTGGTGCAGGTGCGCTTTTATCAAAATGCATAAAAGAATCTGAAGTGGTTGCTTATGACGACCTTGGTACAGAAGCTATAAGAAAACTTACAGTAGAAAACCTTCCTGCAATTGTTGTAATCGACAGCAAAGGAAATAATTTATACGATGAAGCATTAAAAGAGTATAGAAAATAAAAAAATATATGTTAATATATGTAAATACCCCATAACCAAAATGGATATGGGGACTTTGCTGAAAATAAATGAGAAAAAGTAGGAAAATAAGATGAAGAGAATATTAATGATGGTTTTAAGAAATTTCTTCCTTGTTCCATTTATGTGGTGTAAACTCTGTTACCACGCATCACATGTAGAAAAATATACAGAAGAAGAACATTTAAAAATGCTTAAGTATATAGTATATAGGGCAAATAAAGGTGGAAATGTCAAAATAGTATCAACAGGCAAGGAAAACATCCCTAAAGAAGACGGGTTTATGTTATTTCCTAATCATCAGGGGATGTATGATATGCTTGCAATTATTGATGCGTGTGACAGACCATTATCAGTTGTTGCAAAAAAAGAAGTTGGTAATGTCCAGTTTCTAAAGCAGGTTTTTGCATGCGTAAGGGCAAAACTTATGGATAGAGAAGATATAAAACAATCCATGAAAGTTATTATAGAGGTTTCTAAAGAAGTAGCTGCAGGAAGAAACTATGTTATTTTTCCAGAAGGAACAAGATCTAAAATGGGAAATAAATTGGGGGAATTCAAAGGTGGAAGTTTTAAAGCAGCTACAAAAGCTAAATGTCCTATAATACCAGTGGCACTTATAGATGCATTCACACCGTTTGATAGTAAAAGCATAAAACAAACGATAGTACAGGTTCATTTCTTAAAACCTTTATATTATGAAGATTATAAAGATATGAAAACAACGGAAATAGCAGCATATACTCACGATTTAATACAAAAGACAATAGACGAAAAACTTGGAAAAAAACTGGATTAAAAAAAATCGATAAAAATATAAAAATGTTATTGACATTAAAGGGACTGTTTGATACAATTAGTTCTGCACTGTTGATGAGTGCAATACAAATTGATAAGCTTGCAAATCATTGATTGGCAGGCACCAATCAGTTTCAGGAGAAATACTCAAGAGGCTGAAGAGGCGCCCCTGCTAAGGGTGTAGGTCGGGATAACCGGCGCGAGGGTTCAAATCCCTCTTTCTCCGTTTGATATCGAATCGATATCAAAATCATCTCAAAACTTTTTGAAAAAAGTTGTTGACAAACATTAAAAGAGATGATATACTAAATAAGCTTTAGTTCGGAAGCAACAAACACTTAAAAATTTATAAAAAATAAATTAAAAAAGTGCTTGACAACAAAACAACAACATGTTATAATAAACGAGTTGCTGTTGAGAACAGAACAACAAACAACATTGATAATTAAATAATAGACAACATATCCTTGAAAATTTCTTT
>SAMEA104404100__coassemble_2543_pt1 | contig 13577 bp, 12 predicted proteins | sample SAMEA104404100__metabat2_high_PE_088 | metagenome-assembled genome bin SAMEA104404100 (sample SAMEA104404100) | Balaenoptera acutorostrata
TATAAGACCTCCGACAGAGATGCCGGAGGTTTTTCCATTCTATTTATTTAAAAAAATGCTCTTTTATGGTATTCTATTTATATGACCATTTATGGGAGGAATTAGAAATGAAATTAAGTAATTTACTCGAAAGATTAGAATATACAGTAGTTAAAGGGTCAGCTGATATTGAAATTAGCACTATGATTAATGACTCAAGAAAAGTAGAGAAAGGAACAGCATTTGTATGTATAAGTGGTGCTGTTGTTGATGGACACAACTTTATTGATGATGTTGCAGCAAAAGGTGCAGCGGCTGTTATTGTTGAAAAAGATGTTGAGGCTCCGGAAGGACTTACAGTTATTAAAGTTGAAGATACAAGATATGCCCTTGCTCTTATGTCAGCTGCATACTTTGGATATCCAGCTGATAAGCTTAAAGTCATCGGTATTACAGGAACTAAAGGTAAGACAACTACAACTTATATGATTCGCTCAATCTTAGAAGCAACAGGACATAAGGTTGGTCTTATTGGAACTATTGAAGCTATTATAGGCGATAAGGTTATTCCAGCTGCAAATACAACTCCAGAGTCGTATACAATTCATAAGTACTTTGCGGAAATGGTAGAAGCTGGATGTGACTGCGTTGTTATGGAAGTTTCTTCACAGGGACTTATGCTTCATAGAACAGCAGGAATTCCATTTGAGATGGGAATATTTACAAACCTTGGAAAAGACCATATTGGACCAAATGAACATACAAGCTTTGAGCACTACTTAAGTTGTAAAGCTATGTTATTTAAGCAATGTAAAATTGGTATTGCAAACTGCGACGATGAGCATTTTAAAGAAGTATTTAAAGATGCCACATGTAAGGTTGAAACATATGGTATGGGCGAGGAGGCTGACCTTCGTGCAACTAATACAAGCCTTATAAAAAGACCTGGATATATTGGAGTTGCATACCATGTAAGCGGTCTTATGGACTTTGATGTTGAGATTGATGTTCCAGGAACATTCAGTGTTTATAACTCACTTACAGCAATTGCCGTATGCAGACATTTTGGTGTGCCTGTAGAAGATATTAAGGCTGCTCTTAAAGTTGCAACTGTAAAGGGACGTATTGAGATGGTTAAAGTCTCTGATGACTTTACACTTATGATAGATTATGCTCATAATGCAATGGCACTTGAAAGTCTTCTTACAACACTTAGAGAATATAATCCAGAACGTCTTGTATGTCTCTTTGGATGCGGTGGAAATAGATCAAAAGATAGAAGATTTGAGATGGGTGAGGTTTCAGGAAAATTAAGTGATCTTACAGTTATTACATCCGATAATCCAAGATTTGAGAATCCTTTAGAGATCATTAATGATATTAAAACAGGAATTGAAAAAACTGATGGTAAATACGTGGAGATAGCTGATAGAAAAGAAGCTATAAGATATGTTATAGAAAATGGCCAGCCTGGAGACGTTATAGTGCTTGCCGGTAAAGGTCATGAAGACTATCAGGAAATAGAAGGTGTTAAACATCCAATGGATGAAAGAGTTCTTATAAAAGAGATTTTAGAAGAAATGAAATAGGAGATTATTTTGTACGCAGATATAATCGTAGATATAACACATGAAAAATTAGATAAAGTATTTCAGTACAATATCCCTTCCAGTTTGGAAGGGACATTGTTTGTAGGAGAGGAAGTTATTATTCCTTTTGGAAGGGGTAATAAGGAAATATCTGGATATATTATCGGTTTTTCTAAAGAGTGTGATTATGATGAAGACAAAATTAAATATATAATCGGACCGGCAGAAAAGAAAATGGCTATTGAAGGCAAACTTGTAAGCCTTGCATGGTGGATGAAAGAACATTATGGAGGGACTATGATTCAGTCCTTAAAGACAGTTCTTCCTATTAAGAAAAAAGAGAATGCCAAGATAAAGAGAAGAGTTCGACTGCTTTTATCTAAGGATGAAGCAGAAGAAAAGCTGAAATTTTATTTAAGTAAAAATCAAAAGGCAAGGGCAAGACTTTTAGCAGCTCTTTTAGATGAAAATCAAATTGATTACGAGCTTGTTACAAGTAAGCTTAATATTACCAAAACTGTTGTAAATGCTTTAGAGGAGCAAGGTGTATGTGTGCTTGAAAGTGAGAGAGTATACAGAAATCCTGTTAAAGGTAAAGTTTCTGACAGTAATATTACTTATACTTTTGAACAGGAAAATGCTATTAATACATTTTTAAAAGACTATGTAATGGGGATAAGAAATACATATCTTATTCACGGTGTAACAGGAAGTGGAAAGACAGAAGTTTACATAGAAATGATTAGAAATGTTATTGCAGATGGTAGGCAGGCGATAGTTCTTATTCCAGAAATTGCACTTACATATCAGACAGTAATGCGTTTCTACAAAGCATTTGGTGATAAGGTTTCCATTATTAATTCAAGGCTTTCATCTGGAGAGCGTTATGATCAGATGATGAGGGCTAAAAATGGGGATATTGATGTAATGATAGGACCAAGATCGGCCCTGTTCACGCCGTTTCCACATCTTGGGCTTATAGTTATTGACGAGGAGCATGAGCGTACTTATAAAAGTGAACAGATTCCAAGATATCATGCAGTTGATACAGCTATAAAGCGTGGCGAATTAGAAGGAGCATCTGTAGTACTAGGCTCTGCGACCCCATCTGTTGATTCTATGTATAAAGCGAAAAATGGTGAGTATGTATTGCTCGAAATGAAAAACAGGTCCATGAATCAAAAGATGGCAGCAGTTAGTGTTGTAGATTTAAGAGAAGAATTAAGACAAGGAAATAAGTCGATTATAAGTAGAAGACTATATGAACTTATGAAAGACAGGCTTGCTAAGAAAGAGCAGATAATGCTTTTCTTAAACAGAAGGGGCTTTTCTGGATTTATTTCATGCAGGGAATGCGGTCACGTTATTAAATGCCCTCACTGCGACGTTTCACTTTCTTATCATAGAAATGGAAAGATGGTATGTCATTACTGCGGATATGAAACTAAGAAACCGGATGTGTGCCCAGAGTGTGGCTCTAAGCATATCGGTGGATTTAAAGCAGGTACACAGCAGATTGAAGATATAGTTAAGAAACTTTTTCCAGAAGCTAAAGTTCTTAGAATGGATATGGATACTACAAAGGAAAAAGACGGACATGAGAAAATTCTTTCAGCTTTTGCCAATGAAGAGGCAGATGTTTTAGTTGGAACTCAGATGATTGTAAAGGGTCACGATTTTCCAAATGTTACTCTTGTTGGAATTCTTGCAGCAGATATGTCACTATATAATGATGACTTTACAGCGGCAGAAAGAACATTTCAGCTACTTACTCAGGCAGAGGGAAGAGCAGGGAGAGGAGCAAAAGAAGGTGAAGCTGTAATTCAGACATACAGCCCTGAACATTATGCGATAGAAACTGCAGCAGCTCAGGACTACGATGCATTTTATAGTGAAGAACTGGAGTACAGAAGCCTTATGGGTTATCCACCATGCGAGAATCTTCTTGCAGTACTTTGTACATGTGCAAGTGAAGAACTTTTAAATACAGCATGTGATTATTTGAAAAAATTTGCGCTTGCAGCATCAAAAACTGAAAATGTAACAGTTATAGGCCCTGCAACACCGGCAGTTGGAAAGATTAATGATGTTTATCGTAAAGTTATCTATCTCAAAACAGCTGAATATGATACACTTATAAGGATAAAGAACTTTATGGAACAATATATAGAGATGAATTCAGGTTTTAATAAATTAAGAATTCAATTTGATTTTAACCCTGTAAATTCATTTTAAAAAGAAATGTAAAATTGGAGGAAATATATTATGGCACTTAGAGAAATAAGAGTAATGGGAGACGACATTTTAAGAAAACCTTGTAAAGAGGTTACTAAGATGACAGACAGAACTAAAGAACTTATTGGAGATATGATTGAAACTATGTATGACAGCATGGGAGTTGGTCTTGCTGCACCACAGGTTGGTATTCTTAAACGTATTGTAGTTATCGATGTTGGTGAAGGACCAATCATACTTATTAATCCGGTTATTATTGAGACATCAGGAGAACAGACAGGAGAAGAAGGATGTTTATCAGTTCCTGGTAAATGGGGAATCGTTACTCGTCCAAACGTTGTTAAAGTAAGAGCTTTAGATGCTAATATGAATGAATTCGAGATGGAAGGTGAAGGACTTCTTGCAAGAGCTTTTTGTCATGAACTTGATCACCTTGAAGGCGGACTTTATGTTGACCATGTAGAAGGTGAACTTCACGACAATGCTGTTATGGAGGAAGAATAATATATGAAGATAATTTTTATGGGTACACCGGATTTTTCCGTAGGTACACTTGAAGCTATAATAGAGGCAGGACATGAAGTTGTTCTTGCAGTAACTCAGCCAGATAAACCAAAGGGCAGAGGTAAAGAGATGCAGTTTCCACCTGTTAAAGAAGCTGCTCTTAAACATAATATTCCAGTTTTCCAGCCTGTTAAGGTTAGAAAACCAGAATGTATTGAGGAACTTAAGAAATATGATGCAGATATAATGGTTGTTATAGCATTTGGACAGATTCTCCCAAAAGAAATTTTAGAGATGACTAAGTATGGATGTATTAATGTTCATGCTTCGCTTCTTCCAGCATACAGAGGTGCTGCTCCAATTCAGTGGGCAGTTATTAACGGAGATAAAGTGTCAGGCGTTACTACTATGCAGATGGACGAAGGCCTTGATACTGGTGATATGATTATGAAAACTGAAGTTGTTCTTGATGAAAATGAGACAGGTGAAAGTCTTCATGATAAATTAGCAGAAGCTGGAGCTAAGCTTCTTGTAGAGACACTTAAATCTATAGAAGATGGCACTGCAGTTAGAACACCACAGGGTGAGACTACAACAGCTTATGCTAAGATGCTTGATAAGAAGATGGGCAATATTGATTTTAATAAACCAGCCATTGAAATAGAAAGGCTTGTACGCGGCCTTAATTCATGGCCATGTGCATATACACACTGGGGCAAAAAGGTTGTTAAAATCTGGGGCGCTAAAGCTACAGATACTCATAAAGAAGGTGCACTTCAAGGAACAGTTATAGAGGTTGCTAAAGATTACATCCTCGTTCAGGCAGGAGAGGGAAGTCTTAAGGTTACAGAACTTCAGATTCCTGGAAAGAAACGTATGGACACTGCAGCATTCCTTAGAGGATATTCTATAGAGGAAGGAACAGTATTTACTAAGGAGTGATTTATATAAGAATCGGAGGTTGATTTAATGTTTTACTATGATTCTACATATATTCTTGTAATAATAGGTGCAGTTCTTTGTATGGTTGCATCGGCAAGAGTTAATTCTACATTTAAGAAATATTCAGGTATAAGAAGTATGTCAGGTCTTTCGGGCAAAGAAGCAGCGGAAAAGATATTAAGACATAATGGTATTTTCGATGTTGTTGTTGAACATGTACCTGGAGATCTTACAGATCATTATGATCCAAGACATAAGATACTTAGACTTTCAGATGCTACTTATAATGCAACATCAGTTGCAGCAATCGGAGTTGCAGCCCATGAATGTGGACATGCAATTCAGCATGCAACAGGATACTCACCACTTTCTATAAGAGGAGCACTTGTTCCAATTGCAAACTTTGGAAGTCAGCTTGCATGGCCACTTATAATAATAGGTATCTTTTTAAATGGAAATACTGGAATTATGATAATAAATGCTGGAATTATCTGTTTTAGTGTGGCAGTTTTATTTCAGCTTATTACACTTCCAGTTGAGTTTAATGCATCAAGAAGAGCAGTTGTTCAGATTGGTGAGACAGGTATTTTAGGTGATGATGAACTTGTTCATACTAAAAAAGTTTTAAGAGCTGCAGCTATGACTTATGTTGCAAGTGCAGCGGCTGGAATTTTACAGTTACTTAGACTTATTCTTATCGCAAAGAGAAACGATGACTAATAACCTACGGAGGAAATTTTTATGCAGAAATCAGTAAGCGAAAGACAGATAGTCCTTGAGGTGCTTACCCTTATTATTAAGGAAGGTCAGTTTAGCCATGTAGTACTTGGAAATGTTCTTGATAAATATCAGTATCTGGAAAAAAGAGAAAGAGCATTTATAACAAGAGTTACAGAAGGTACACTTGAACATATGACAGAAATTGATTATATAATTAATCAGTTTTCTAATGTAAAAGTTAATAAGATGAAACCTGTTATAAGAAATATCCTTCGCATGTCGGTATATCAGCTTAAGTATATGGACAGTGTGCCAGATAGTGCTGTATGTAATGAAGCTGTTAAACTTGCAGTTAAAAAAGGTTTTAAGACACTTAAAGGATTTGTAAATGGTGTTCTTAGAAATATTGCAAGAAATCTTGATAATATCAAGTGGCCTGAAGATAAATATGAGGCACTTTGTGTTAAATATTCAATGCCTTTATGGATAGTAAAGCTTTGGATAGATAAATATGGCGAAGATAAAACAGAAATAATGCTTAAGGATTTTCAGGAAGAAAAACCAATTACAATAAGATGTATAAAATCAAAGATTTCAAAAGAAGAGCTTGTAAAAGAACTTGAAGGTGAAGGAGTAAAAGTTGTACCACATCCATATGTGGACGGTGGATTTTATATTTCAGGTTATGATTATCTTGGAAGCCTTAAGTCATTTAACGAAGGACATTTTGTGGTACAGGATATAAGCTCAATGCTTGTAGGAGTACTTGCGGGTGTTAAAGAAGGGGACAATGTAATTGATGTATGTGCAGCTCCAGGTGGTAAATCACTTCATATAGCAGATTTACTTAATGGAACAGGACATGTTTATGCAAGAGACCTTACAGAATATAAAGTTGATCTTATTAATGATAATATAGAAAGACTTGGACTTTTAAATATTTCTGCAGATGTTAAAGACGCAGCAACATATTATAAGGAAGATATTAATACTGCAGATATAGTAATTGCAGATCTTCCATGTTCAGGGCTTGGAGTTCTTGGAAAGAAGGCAGATCTTAAATATAAGACACTTGAAAATGATCCAAAGGAACTTTCAAATATTCAAAAATCAATACTAAGTACAGTATGTGATTATGTAAAAGAGGGCGGAGTGCTTATGTATAGCACATGTACAATTCACCCATATGAAAATGAAGATAATGTAAGATGGTTTTTAAAAGAACATCCAGAATTTGAAATAGAAAATTTAAAAGATAAGGTCTGTGATGAACTTAAAAGTGGTGTAAGCGATGAAGGATGGCTTCAGACACTTCCTGGAATTCATAAATGTGATGGATTCTTTATATGCAGACTTTTAAAGAAGAGAGTATAAGATAAGAAAAAGGGGTTATTTAAGTATATGAAAAAAGATATAAGAGCATATACATATGAAGAACTTATTGATGAGATGACAAGCATCGGCGAAAAGAAGTTTAGAGCAAAACAGATATATGAATGGCTTCATGTAAAACTTGCAGATAGTTTTGATGAGATGTCGAATATTTCTATTGCTTTAAGACAGAAGCTTGATGATGAATATGTAATTCTTCCTGTTGAAATGGTAGAGAGGCAGCAGTCTAAGATTGATGGGACAAATAAGTTTTTATTTAAACTCTACGATGGAAATATGGTAGAAAGTGTACTTATGAGATATAAACACGGTAATTCGGTATGTATTTCATCTCAGGTGGGATGTCGCATGGGGTGCCGTTTTTGTGCATCAACTATTGGCGGACTTATAAGAAACTTATCAGCTGCTGAGATGGTTGGACAGATTTACAAGATACAGAAGATTACAGGAGAGAGAGTTTCTAACGTAGTTATTATGGGAACAGGGGAGCCGATGGATAACTACGACAACTTCGTAAGATTTATAAAGCTACTTACAGATGAGAATGGACTTAATATTAGCCAGAGAAATATAACTGTTTCAACATGCGGTGTTGTTCCAAAGATGTATGATCTTGCAGAAGAAAAATTCCAGATTACGCTTGCACTTTCGCTTCATGGTGCAACACAGGATAAACGTAAAAAGCTTATGCCTGTAGCAAATAAATTTGAAATTCACGAAGTACTTAAAGCATGTGACAACTATTTTGAAAAAACAGGTCGAAGAGTTACATTTGAATATAGTCTTGTGCATGGAGTTAATGACACGGATCAAGATGCCAAAGAACTTATTGAGTTATTAGGCAAGAGAAATTGTCATTTAAATCTTATTCCGGTTAATCCAATTAAGGAAAGAGATTTTGTTCAGCCAAGCCGTAAAAGCGCTATGAGTTTCAAAAATAAACTTGAAAAAAGTGGAATAAATGTTACTATAAGAAGGGAAATGGGCTCAGATATTGACGGAGCCTGTGGACAGCTTAGAAGAAGATACAGTGAACAAGAAGAAAACGGAGGAGAAGAAAAATGAAATCATTTTCCATAACTGATGTTGGAATGGTAAGACAGGTTAATCAGGATTATGTTTATGCGACTGACAACCCAATAGGTCCTCTTTCAAATCTGTTTGTAGTAGCGGACGGTATGGGGGGACATAAGGCCGGTGATTATGCTTCAAAATTCACAGTTGAAGTATTAAAAAGAGAGATATCACAAAGTGATGAGGAGGATTTTGAGAAACTCCTTGTTTCAGCAATTAAGGTTGCAAATAGAGAATTAATTAAAACTGCAGATTCAGACCCTGCTCTTAAAGGAATGGGAACAACAATTGTTGTTGCAACTATAAAAGATCAGATGATGTATTTTGCAAATGTTGGTGATAGTAGATTATACCTTGTAAATCAAGGGATAATACAGCTCTCAAAAGACCATTCTTTAGTTGAAGAGATGGTAAGATTAGGTGGAATTAAACCGGAAGAAGCTAAGACTCATCCGGATAAGAATATTATTACAAGAGCAATCGGTGCTAAAGAAAAAGTACAGGTTGACTTTTACGAACACAGACTTAAAAAAGGCGACATTATACTTATGTGTACAGACGGCCTTAGTAATATGGTTGAGGATGATGAACTTTTTCATATTATTCAGGGTGGAAGAGATATAGTTGAATCAGCACAGACTCTTGTAAATGTAGCAAAAGAAAATGGCGGTACAGATAATATAGGTCTCATCCTTGCCGAGCCATTTGCAGATGAGGTGAGTGTATGTTAAAAGAGGGAGTATTTTTAGGGAAACGCTATGAAATCCTAAGTCGAATAGGCTCAGGCGGAATGGCGGATGTGTATAAAGGTAAAGACCATAAGCTAAATAGATATGTTGCAGTTAAGGTTTTAAAAAGTGATTATAGAAACGATAAAGTGTTTATTCAGAAGTTTCTTACAGAGGCGCAGGCAGCAGCTGGTCTTACAAATCCTAATGTAGTAAATGTTTATGATGTTGGACAGGACAGAGGACTTTACTACATGGTAATGGAACTTGTAGAAGGAATTACATTAAAAGAATATATTGAGAAAAAGGGGCGTCTTTCATCAAAAGAGACACTTAGTATAGCAATACAGATGGTTTCGGGTATCCAGGCGGCTCATAATGAGCACATTATTCACAGAGATATCAAACCACAGAATATTATTATTTCCAAAGAAGGAAAGGTTAAAGTTACTGACTTTGGTATTGCAAGAGCAACAACATCAACTCAGACAATCAGCACAAATGTAATGGGTTCAGTTCATTACACATCTCCTGAACAGGCAAGAGGTGGAATTGTTGATGAGAAGAGTGACATATATTCTGCAGGAATAACAATGTATGAGATGGTTACAGGACATGTTCCTTTTGATGGAGATTCAACTGTAAGTGTTGCGCTGAAACATCTTCAGGAGAATATTGTATCACCATCAGAAGAAGTTCCAGATATACCATACAGTCTTGAGTGCATTATTATGAAGTGTACTCAGAAAAATCCTGAACGTAGATATCATAACTGTCAGACTCTTATTGCAGATCTTAAACATTCACTTATTGACCCAGAAGGATCATTTGTAAATATGTCTGTGTATGGTGATAAAGCGTCGACAGATTCAACAGTTCTTATGACAGATTCGGAACTTGAGAAAATTAAATCCGGAAAATATCCATCATATGATGACGACTACGACGATGATTATGATGACGATTATGACGACGACTATGATGATGATTACGATGACGATGACGATGATGACGATTATGATGACAGACCGTCAGCGAGAAATAAAAAGAAATCTTCAGACAATGATACAAAGAAAATCATGAAGATTCTTATGATTGTTGCGGCAGTAATACTATCATTTGCGCTTATATTTATGGCTGGAAAAGCAATAGGACTTTTTAAAACAACTCCAGATAAGATTCAGGATGAAGAGCAGAGAAAAGTTAAAGTTCCAGACGTAAGAAAGATGTCATTAGAAGAAGCAAAAAAAATGCTTTCAGATAAAAATCTTGGATTCAGGGTTATAAGCGAAGTACCTTCAGATACAGTTGAAGAAGGGAAAGTTGTATCTCAGAAACCAGGAATGGATGAAAGAGTAAGTGAAAATACAGAAGTTCAGCTTGTGATTAGTACAGGAAAAGCAGCTAAAGAAGTTAAAGTTCCAGATGTATTAGATATGAGTGAAGATGAAGCCATGAGAATTCTTTCAGATAGAAAACTTGTACCTGAGTTTGATTATGATTTTAGTGATGAAGTTGATGAAGGAAAAGTTGTTTCAACAACTCCTAAAATCGGTGCAACTATTGAAGAAGGAAAGAAAGTCACAGTTATAATAAGTAAGGGTTCTAAGAAAGTTGAAGTTCCAAAGCTTGAAGGACAGACCCAGTCTGATGCAGAGAACTTACTTTCAAAAGCAGGTCTTAAAGGAAAAAGCACAGAAGATTACAGCTCAGATTATCCAGAAGGAACTGTAATTTCACAGAAGACACCAGCTGGAAAGAAAGTTGATAAAGATACTACTGTAGAGTATGTTGTAAGTAAAGGCGCTAAGATTGAAATGACATCAGTTCCAAATCTTAAAGGATTAACAGAAGAAGAAGCCGGCAAGAAGGTTGGAAATTCAAGTCTTGAACTTGGAAGTGTTACATATCAGGAAAGTGATGTAACAAAAGGATATGTAATTTCACAGTCAATTGCACAGGGGTCATCAGTTGAAAAAGGAAGTCCTATAGACATTGTTGTAAGTCTTGGACGCCAGCAGCCTGAACCACAGGAACCAGATGTTCCAGAAAATCCAGTTACAAACAAAGAGTTATAGGATAATATAATGCAAGGTAAGATTATAAAAGGTATTGCCGGATTCTACTACGTTTATGTAGTAGAATCCGGTATTTATGAATGTAAAGCTAAAGGTGCTTTTAGAAAAGAAAAGATAAAACCTCTTGTTGGAGATAACGTTGAAATTGAGGTTTTAAGTAAAGAAACAAAAACAGGAAATATCATATCTATATGCAAGCGTTCTAATGAGTTGATTCGTCCTGCAGTAGCTAATATAGATCAGGCACTTGTTGTTTTTGCGGCAACAAAGCCAGATCCACATTTCAATCTGCTGGACAGATTTTTGGTTATGATGGAGAAAAAGGACATTCCTGTTATACTTTGCTTTAATAAAAAGGATATTGCAACAGAACCAAAGCTTAATGAGCTTGAGAAGATATATGAAGGTTGTGGATATCCGGTAGTATTTACAAGTGCACTTGAAAAAGAAAATGTAGACGAAATACGTGAATTTTTAAAAGGCAGGACAACTGTAATAGCAGGTCCATCAGGTGTGGGAAAGTCTTCTCTTATAAACGAACTTCAAAGCAAGGTTGTAATGGAGACGGGAAGTATAAGTAAGAAAATTGACAGAGGTAAACATACAACAAGGCATTCTGAGTTTATAACAATAGATGAAAATTCATTTATAATGGATACTCCGGGATTCAGTTCTTTGTATGTAAATGATTTTGAAAAAGAAGATCTAAAATATTATTTTAGAGAATTTGAACCATATGAGGGAAAATGCAGATTTAATGGATGTGATCATATTCACGAACCAGGATGTGCAGTTAAAGAAGCCCTTGAAAATGGAGAGATTCATCAGATTAGATATAATAACTACGTTGAAATGTATAACGAATTAAAAGAAAAGAAGAGGTATTAATCATGAACAAGAAATTAGCACCATCTATTTTATCTGCAGATTTTAAAATCTTAGGAGAACAGATAAAAACTACTTATGATGCAGGAGCAGAGTTTTTACATTATGATGTAATGGACGGTATGTTTGTTCCAAGTATTTCATTTGGAATGCCAGTGCTTCAGTCAATTAAAAGTATAAGTGAACATGTAATGGATGTGCATCTTATGATTATGGAACCAATAAGATATATTGAAGAGTTTAAAAGTGCAGGAGCTGACTATATAACAATTCATTTAGAAGCATGTGAGGATGTGGAAAAAACTATCGAAAAGATTCACGAGTGTGGATTAAAAGCCGGAGTTTCAATTAAACCAAATACTCCAGTAGAAGAACTTCGCCCATTAGCTAATAAGGCGGAAATGTTCCTTATTATGAGTGTAGAGCCTGGATTTGGTGGTCAGAAATTTATCCCATCATCTCTTGATAAGATTGCTGAACTTAAAAAACTTCTTATAGAGTGTGGCTCAGATGCTCTTATAGAAGTTGATGGAGGTATTAGTGCAGCAAATGTAAAAGAAGTACTTGATGCAGGAGCTGATGTTGTTGTAGCTGGATCAGCAGTATTTAAAAATGATATTGCAGCAAATGTAAAAGAGTTTGTGGAGATATTTAAAGATTATGAATAAATATACTGTAATAGTAACAGGTGGAAATCTTGAAGAAGATTTTGTAATGCCTATTCTTGAAAGTGAAGATACAGAACTTATTATTGGTGTTGATAAAGGTCTTGATTTTCTGTATCAACATAAAATACGACCAGACTATATTGTTGGAGATTTCGATAGTGTAAATGATGAGGTTGTAACATATTTCAAGGAAGAAGAAAATGTTCCGGTAAAGGAATTTAATCCTGAGAAAGATTTTTCGGATACAGAGATTGCACTAAAATTTGGATTGGATTTAAGACGTCAGCATATAATTATTTTAGGTGGAACAGGAACAAGAATTGACCATATATGGGCAAATGTTCAGTCACTTAAAATGGCTGCAGATGCAGGATGTGATGTAAGAATAATTGACAGTCACAATCAGATAAGTGTTCATAACGAAGGCTTTACTATGAAGAGGGAAGAAGCTTTTGGAAAATATTTCTCAGTGTTCCCACTTGGAGGTAATGTTGAAGGACTTACAATAAGAGGAGCTAAATATCCACTTGAATTTCATGCTTTAGAACCATTTAACAGTCTTTCGGTCAGCAATGAATTCGAAGAAGATGAGGTAAGTATTTCATTTTTATATGGAACTTTGATTTTAATGCAGACAAGAGATTAATGTAATACATACACTAAAAGACATGGGTGAAAACTCATGTCTTTTTATGAGCCCGAAGTTCCGTTGTCATAAAGGGAGGGGGTTCGATTTCGAGGTAGATAAATCATATTGAAAATATACCATTATAGTGATATAAT
>SAMEA104404100__coassemble_2564_pt1 | contig 13517 bp, 13 predicted proteins | sample SAMEA104404100__metabat2_high_PE_088 | metagenome-assembled genome bin SAMEA104404100 (sample SAMEA104404100) | Balaenoptera acutorostrata
ATAAAAAGAAGTCTCTTGGCTGCAAACCTTGAGACTTCTTTTTTGTTTTTATAGAAACATTTTAATTTTCTTTATTATGCTTTTCATTGTATTTTTTGATTATCCATAATGAAAGCAGTGCTGAAACTATACCTATTATTACTCCACCTATAACATCAGTAGGATAATGAATTCCAACATATAATCTTGATAAAGCTATAAGTGATGCAAGTATAAGTGCTGGTACACCGTATTTTGCAGATGTCATTTTATATATTGCAAAAGCAGATGCAAATGATGCACAGGAATGTCCTGAAGGAAAAGAATAATCATGGGCCTTTCCAACAAGAAGTGTAAGACCTTCGATAACTTCATATGGTCTCGTTCTCGCCACTATATTTTTAAGTGCCACATTTGTTATAAGTGTTCCTATTATAAGTGCTCCTGCTGATGCCACTCCTATCTTTCTTGTTTTCTTAAATATAAGTAATACAAGCGTAAGTACAATCCAGAACCATCCTGCATCACCAAGGGATGTTATAAATTTCCAAAATGGATTCATAAAGTCACTTCTTATATGTTCCTGTATAAATAATAAGATATTTCCGTCAATCTGAAAAAACCACTCCATACTACTCCTCCCAAATATTAATTATTTCCTGCTCATTAAATAATCTTTGTACTGCTTCATCATATTTTTTAAGTGTCTGTGCCTTCTTTATTTTCTTTCCATATTTTTCGTATGATGTAAAAGAATTTCCAAGATATGCCCAAAGTTCCTTCATCTTGAACAATACCGTCTTTTCTCCAAACAGAACTTCCTTATATTCTTCATATATGTAATTATGAAAGTTTATATAGTCATCTTTTTCTTTCTTTAGTCCTGTTTTTGTATAGCAACCAAGCCCTGGATTTTTAAGTATTCCCCTGCCAAGCATTATTGAATCTAGGTTTTTAAACCTGTTTTTTATCATCTCATAGTCTCTTGGAGTCACTATATCGCCGTTATAACACAATTTATGGTCTGTATTCCTATAAATATATTCAAAAACATCTAAATTGGGTACGTTTTTGTAATAATCGCTCTGTAATCTTGGATGAACTATAAGTTCCAAAACCGGATACTTATTATAGATTTTCACTAACTCTTCTGCCTCAGATGGATCATACATACCTATTCTTGTCTTAATTGAAATTTTAACATTGCTTTTACTATATATTTCTTGCAAAAACGCGTCCAGTCTATCTGTATCTGCAAGTAATCCTGCACCTTTAAATTTCGTTACTACTGTCTTTGATGGACACCCAAGATTAAGATTAACCTCATCATAGCCATAATTCTCCAGTTCATTTACTGTATTTAAAAAATCTGTAGCATTATTTGTTAAGAGCTGTGGTACTGCTTTCATATCTTTATTATGTTCCGGCAATATATCATTTATTTCCTTGTAATTTAAATGCCCAAACTGGTTGGGCATTATAAACGGAATGAAATATTTATCTATTGAACCGAAATATTTGTTATAAGCGTTTCTATAAACATAACCGCTTATTCCTTCAAATGGTGCAAAATATAAATCCATTACTTTTCCTTATCCTTATTTTTTTCTTTGTTTTTCTCACGGTATCTTATCCAGACGCCATCATATAATATATTTCTTAAAATATCTACATCCATAAGACATGGAAGTTTCTCAAACTGTGATGCAGTTTCTGCCATCATCATCTTTAATATTCTAACAATATTTTCATTAAATCCCTGATCTTTATACATATTTTTAAGTGGATTATATGAATCATTCTTTATATCTTTTTCAATATCATCATAAGCATCCATTATATATATGAACTTCCCAAGGTAAAATCCAAGTCGTCTAAGTGTTGGAGCCCAAATATCCTCTTTGTAAACAAAAAGCTCTTCCATAAGTTTACCGAAACATCCTGCCACATAATCTATATTAGTACAATTATCTTTTTCCAAAGATGCAAGTTCTTTAAGATTATCTTTTATAGCTTTACATTGTCTTGGGTAATTTCTTTCAATAGAATCAGCTTTCTTTTTAAGTACTTTCATTCCTGCATATGCACTTATTTTAGTTTCATCCTTCCAGTCATCAACCATATGATAGTATGCAAGCACTATATTCATGTCAGCCGCATAATCCGTCACTTTATTAAGGAGCATACTCTGTTTTTTAACAGGATGCACTTTACATCTGCATTCTTCATGTACTGTCTTACTTTCATACAATGACGTAAGAAGTATAATCAAAAATGTCATATCATATGTTAATGTTATCTGACCAAATGTACCATATTTATCTTTTAGTGCCTTACATAATCCGCAGTAATAGGCTTTATATTTTCTGTAATCCTTCATCTTAAGTTCAGGCTCACAGATTGTTACGTATCCAAACATTTATATTACTCTTCTCTTATTTAAAATATTAATCTTCTCTTTTATTTCCCCAGAAGAAAAGTGCTACTGTTCCAGGGCCTGTATGACTTCCAATTGTTGTACCGATGTTATTAATTACTACTTTTCCGTCTAATTTCGGAAAGTTCTTTTCAATATAATCTGCAACGATTCTTGCATCTTCATAACAATTTGAATGTGAAATATAGCACTTACCTTTATAGTCTGTAGCATCAATTGCATTCTCGTACATTCTCTTAACTATTTCGCGGATAACTTTTTTCTTTCCTCTGCATTTTGTTCTAGGAACAAGTTTTCCTTCAAAACTGACATTTAATAATGGACATATATCAAGTGCTGTTCCAAACCACCCTGAAGCCTTTGATATTCTTCCGCCTTTAACATAAAATGAAAGGTCTGTTGAGAAAAACCAGTGATTAAGATATAATTTCTTCTCTTCTACCCATTCATATATTTCATCTATTGTCTTTCCTTCATCTCTTAAATCTGCAAGTTTATCCATTAAAAGACCATATCCTGATGAAGCCGCAAGTGAATCTACTATATAAATCTTTCTATCCGGAAATTCTTCTCTAAGTTCTGAAGCTGCATTATTTGCTGAATTAATAACTCCCGAAATACCAGATGATAATGTAAGATGTAAAATATCTTTTCCATCTTCAAGGAATCCGCGAAAATAATCAATAAATTCTCCAGCGTTAATCTGAGATGTTTTAGTATCAGCTCCATCTATCATTTTCTGATAGAAATCTTCAAAACTCATTGACTGACCAAGATCGTCTGCGTATTCCTGTCCGTCAAGATAATAATGGAAACATGTGTATGAAATGTTACGTGAATCAAAATGTTCCTTTGATAAATCTGCTGTTGAGCAACAGCTTAAAATAAAATCGCTCATATATTACCTCCAGATATAAATCATAATTATCTTGTATCTATTTATCATCTTACTAATCTTCTAAAAAAGTGTCAATCTTTTTCGCTTATACGTGTGGACAAATGTCGTTTATTTTTTACACAAAATATGTTATTATAATAGATAATTTATTAAACATTTTTAACAAATCTATTGTATGTTTTGTGTTAAAAAGAAGGGAGATTTATCAATGATGACAAAGGAAAGTCTGAAAAAACTCATCGATACAGCAGCTGGACGAATTCAGGCAGATACTGTAATTAAAAATTGTAAAGTTGTAGATGTATATAACGGAAATATCATCGACGGCGATATTGCACTATGCGATGGACTTATTGCAGGAGTAGGCGATTATGAAGGTAAAGAAGTAATCGATGCAAAAGGAGCATACGCTGCCCCTGGATTTATAGACAGCCATATACATATTGAATCGGCCTATGTCTGCCCTGAAGAAATAGGACGTCTTTTAGTTCCTCATGGCGCTACAACAATTATTGCTGACCCACATGAAATCGTAAACGTATGTGGTATTAAGGGAATGAATTATATGCTTGAAGCTGCCAAAGGAACAGCTCTTGATATTAAATATATGCTTCCATCATGCGTTCCTGCTACGCCATTTGAACATGCCGGTGCAGTTGTTGATGCAAAAGCTATGGAAGATCCTATCAAAAATGAACAGGTATTGGGTCTTGGAGAATACATGAACTTCCCTGGAATCATAAACGCTTTTGAAAGCGAACTTGATAAAATAATGGTAGCAAAAGAATCTGGTAAACTTATTGATGGACACAGTCCTGGCATATCAGGTAAAGATCTTAATGCGTACGCTTCAGCTTTAGTTCACACTGATCACGAATGTTCTACTGTTGAAGAGATGCATGACAGGATTTCAAGAGGTATGTATGTGCTTCTTCGTCAGGGTTCTGCATGTCACAATCTTCGTCCACTATTAAAAGGACTTACAGAAGTTAATAGCAGAAGATGTCTTCTTTGCTCAGATGACCGTCAGCCTAAGACCATCTTTGAAGAAGGACATCTTGATAACCATCTTTCAATTTGTGTTGAAGAGGGTGTTGACCCTATAACAGCTATAAGAATGGCAAGCTTAAATGCTGCTGAATGTTTCAGACTTGATGACCGTGGTGCAATTGCTCCAGGACTTAGAGCTGATATTGTTCTTTTAGACAATCTTGAAAACTTTAAAGTTTCTAAAGTATTTATTAAAGGACAGTTAACTGCTAAAGATGGTAAATATTTACTTCCAATAACAAAACATGATATGTCAGATGTACAGGGAAGCTTCCATGTAAAAGACTTCTCAATTGATAAGCTCAAAATGAATCTAAAAAGTGGACATGTTCATGTAATCGATATTATGCCTGGTGGAGTCGTTACAGGTAAAGGTATTGCGGATGTAGAAATTGATAAAACAGGAAACTTTGTAAGAAATCCAGAAGTAGATATTGTTAAGATAGCTGTTGTCGAACGTCATAATATGACTGGAAATGTTGCCACAGCACTACTTCGTGGATATGGAATTAAAGAAGGTGCCGTTGCACTTTCTGTAGCTCATGATTCGCATAACATTATTGCTGTTGGTATTTCGGATAAAGAAATCGCATTTGCTGTTGAATCACTTATCAAACAAAACGGTGGAGTTGTTCTTGTAAAAGAAGGTAAAGTAGTAAGTTCTATGCCATTCCCACTTGGCGGACTTATGAGTGATCAGAGCGGCGAATGGGTTGAAGAAAAACTTCAAGAGATTCATGATGCAGCATTTAAAGAACTTGGCATAAGTGGCTCTGTTGAACCTGTTATGACACTTTGCTTTATGTCACTTCCGGTTATACCAGAACTCAAACTTACTGACATGGGACTTTTTGATGTGACAAAATTTGACTTTATTTCTATCGAAGCGTAAATCATGTAATTTATATAATCTTACATATTTAAGTAAAACTCTTTAAAAGGCTCACAGTGTTTCAAAGCACTGTGAGCCCTCTTTATCTCATTCATTTAAATTTCCATTATTAACTATCATAGTAGCAAGAGCAGTAATCTGTGGTCTGTATTTTCGATTCTTCACCTGTATAACACACGTATCAAGTTCAGGTTCTCCCACATCACTTACAATATGATTCACTATTATACCAACAATATCATCTTTAATCTTTACAAGATAATAAGTACCGGCCTTTGACTTACACTGTCTCATTGATATTTCACCATCAATAGAACTCATAATAAAGAATCTTGTGCTTAGTACTGACTCTTTTTCGAATATACCATACAGATTGTCATTCTTATTAAATTCATATCTGCATAAGAAAGTATTCCACTTTCTTTCTACATTTAACATTTCATCACCTGTTAAGTGATCATATATAACAAATGAACCTGAAGGTAACTTTTCCAAAATATCATATACAATATTATCATCTATATCTGTAAGTAAATAGTTTCTACTATCTGTATCTATATTTTCATTCAGTCTGAAAAATTCTCCTGCTTTGTAAATATAATTCTCATACTCTGCATTTCCGTCTTTAATATAACTTTCTACAAAAGCCGAAACCTTCTCATATAAAGAATAAATATCTATTGACCTGAACATATTTTCAAACCATTTTCCTGGATTATCAAAGTATGATTCTTCTGAATCTAACTCACTATTATTATCCTTGTTATAGTCCTTTATAAAAACGACTTCCTGCTGTACACTTACACATAAATCCGTCTTATTCTTATATACTATTAAGTAATCTCCCCATCTGTTTGGACCTATTACTATAGAATCTCCTTTTACAAACGACACATCAGAAAGTCTTGGTTTTCCAAAAGATGTATTCGAATCTTTTATTTTAGAAAAAATATCCTCAATTGAGATATCACCTGTGTATGCTATTCTTTTTTCATTTTTTACGACATCTCTGTATTCATCTATAACCTTCTGAAAACTAAACAATTTCTTCCTCCCACCATTTTAATAAATCGTTTTAAGAAACAGAAATATTTCTTCCATCTATAACTATATTTGAGTTGTAGAACTGCTCTGCAGTTTTAATAAGATATAATGTATCTTTTACTCCACCTGTTTCGTATGGTGAATGCATTGCAAGCTGAGCAACACCTATATCTACTGTATTAAGCGCCACCTGTGAATTAGATATATTTCCAAGTGTTGAACCACCAAGCATATCTGACCTGTTATGGAACATCTGAACAGGCACTTCTGCCTTCTTGCATATCATCTTCATTACAGCGCATGAAACTGCATCTGTTGTATATTTCTGATTAGCGCTATGCTTTATAACAATACCACCATTTACATATGGACGATTTGTCGGATCACACTTGTCACTATAATTTGGATGAACTGCATGTGCATTATCTGCTGACACCATAAAACTTGAAGCAAGTGCAACTTTTAAATCTTCATCATCTCTTCCCAAGCTGTCATTTATTCTTGAAAGTGTATCTTTTAAAAATGTTGATGCTGCTCCCTGTTTAGTGCCGCTTCCAACTTCTTCATTGTCAAATACACAGTGAACTGCCACTGATTCTTTATTATCACTATTAATAACTGCTTTAAGAGAACTATATGCGCACTGGAGATCATCTAACTTTGTACATGACATAAATTCATTATCTGCTCCCCATATGCTACTTTTCTGTCTGTTGTAAAGAAACATATCTGTTGCTATTACATCTTCTTTATTTACTTTTGCCGTGTCAGCTACAATATCAATAAATTTCTTATCTGTATTCTCTCCGGCAAAAAGTGGGAGCATATCTTTTTGTGCATTATATTTATATCCATCATTAGCTTCTCTGTTCATATGAATAGCAAGATTTGGAATAACAAAAAGATCTCTGTCTATATTAACGTTAACAGATTCAATACAATTATCTTTTTTAACAAGAATTCTTCCTGCGGCTGAAAGTGGTCTGTCAAACCATGGTGACATAATCATACCACCATATTTCTCCACATTTAACTTAACGTATTTGTTATCTACTTTCATTTCTGGATTCTCTTTAATCTTAAAGCTTGGAGAATCGCTATGGCTTGCCATAATATTAAATGCTCTGAAATCATTCTTAGGAATTTTAAATGCTATTATAGAAGAATCATTTCTTGTCACATAATATGCATTACCATTTTTAAGATTCCATCTTTTGTTTTCCTTTAACTCTTCAAAGCCCGCCTTATTAAGTTCTTCTTTCATATTTTCTATAACATGAAAAGGACTTGGGCTCTTCTCAATAAAATTTAATAATTGTTCTGTAGTCTTCTTAAACATTTTGCCTATACTCCAATCATTTTTTACTTATATTAATACCAAGCTCTTCCGGTAAAAATCTTGGGCAAACATTCTCAGTAGAAATAATTACTGATGCAGCAAGTCTTGTCCCAATCTCAACTGCTTCTTCAATTGTATTACCATATGTAAGAGCACATGCAACACCTGAGCCAAATGCATCTCCTGCTCCTGTTGTATCAATAACATCAACTTTTCTTGCTGGACAGAACCCTTTCTCGCCATTTGCTTTAGCATATACTGAACCTTTTGATCCCATTGTAACAATCATTGATTCAATCTTTCCTGCCATAACACGCTTTGATAAACGCTCTGTAAACTCTTCTGGTTCCATATTGCTATAATCTTCACTAAAAAATATACCTGCTTCAAGATCATTGCATATAAGACATGAGAATTTCTGAAGAAGGTCACGTCTTTCTACTGCAATACTCATATTACTTACTACACCATAAATCTTCTTATTATATTTCTCTGCAAGCGAAATAAGTTTCTTTATAATTTCCTTATCTATATCAATCTCAGTTACAATTGAATCTGCCTCTGAAATAATCTTATCTCCATCTTTTTCAAGGATATCAAGAATTGGCATTAAATCAGGTCTCTGCGAAATAGAACCTGCAAGGTCTCCATTGCTATCAAATACAGCAAGCCATGTACCCATTCCATTCTTAACAGTTCTCATATAACTTGTATCTACTTTATGGCGATTAAGCTTATCTATAACTTCCTGTCCCATTGCAGAATCATCTACAATTCCTAAAAAAGTTGGACGAAGTTCAAGATTTGCTATATTCTCAACTACATTTCTGCTTACACCGCCATGTATATATTCTACATGTCCAACATTTCTTCCTGTACTAATATACTTTCCATCTGGAAAACCTTTAATATCTACAAATACTGCTCCTGCAACTACAATTCCCATTACAAATCCCTATCCTTCACTTTTTATCGGCCAAGCATCTTATGGATAAATCCTTTTTCTGCCTCGCCATTTTCTTCCATAAAAATATCTATCTTATTTTTATCAGCACTTCTATCAGAGAATGCCGGATATAAAAATCCAAGCACTGGTTCATCTGGCTTATATTCATCAATAAGAGGACTTACTGTACATACTATAAATTCATACACCTCTTCTGAATCCCATAAGCTTTCCTTATCACTTCCCTTTACAGGAATATCATAAACACCATGGTATACATAAACTGCTGCCTGACCGTCAACAACATAGCCATCTGCCATTTGATCATAAAAAATATCCATTACAGCATCATTCTTAAGACCACACTCCCTCATAATATTAAGAAGCATCCACATACTGTCCTTACCTTTAGCTTCTTTGGGGAAATCATATTCATTTAGCTTATCATTTGTTTTCGAAAATAAAATTTTCTTTGCCAAACTTAAATTCCTTGCCTTATCTGAGCCAGTAAGCTTACCAAAATGAATATTAAATGTTTCGTCCACCTCTCCATACTCGTCGAGATAAGCTCCTGCTATACGGTCAAAGCATGTTCTTGAAGGTGTCATTCGTCTTGTAAGTTCAAGCATATCATCTCTATTTATCACCTTATTATCTCTCCTTTAAAATGCCTGTATACGAATTTAATTATACAATATTTTCGTCAAAAATAAAAGAAGCAGCTCTGACTAAAGTTTAAGTTGTCAGTATCTGCTTCTTGTATAATTTACATGTTACTTGTGTGGAATTTTCCAAGAAATTCCTTCATTCTTTCGTGTTGTGCATTAAACACTTCTTTAGGTGTTCCTTCTACTGCAACAACTCCTCCATCCATAAATACAATTCTGTCTGAAATCTGTTTCGCAAACTCCATCTCATGTGTTACGATTACCATTGTCATCTTTTCATCTGCAAGCTCTTTAATAACCTTTAACACTTCGCCTGTAAGTTCAGGATCAAGTGCTGAAGTTGGCTCATCAAAGAAAAGTATATCCGGTTTCATTGCAAGCGCTCTTGCTATTGCTATACGTTGTTTCTGACCACCTGACAGCTGATATGGGTATGCGTTCTCTTTATCAGATAATCCCATCTGTGCAAGCAACTTTCTTGCTTCTTTATAAACTTCTTCCTTGTTTCGCTTTTGAACATTAATAGGTGCATCTGTTATATTCTTTATAACACTATAGTGTGGAAAAAGGTTAAAGTTCTGAAATACAAGTCCAAAAGAAGATGCAATATCTTTAATTTCTTTCTTCGCCGGAATCTTATATTTGCCATTTTCCACCCATGCAGCTTTCCTGCCATTATATTTTATCTCTCCACCATCTATTGTCTCGAGCATACAAGCACATCTAAGAATGGTAGATTTGCCAGATCCTGAAGGACCTATTATTGATACAACCTCTCCTTTGTCAACAGATAAGGAGATTCCCTTTAATACTTTATTTCCATCAAATTCTTTTTGTAAGTCTTTTATTTCTAGTAAACTCATTTTTTAACTCCTATCTGTAATATGCTAATTTCTTTTCAAGTTTATCCATTACAAACGCTACAACAAAGTTAAATATGTAATAGAATATTGCTGCTGCAATAAATGGAAGCATACTTTTTTGTGCTGCTGCAAGCGCTTTTGCCATAGTAAACATTTCAAGATAGGCAATTGCAAATGAAAGTGATGTATCTTTTACAAGAGTTATTACTTCATTTGTAATTGATGGAAGTATTGTCTTAACAACCTGAGGAAGTATAATCTTACTAAATGTCTGTGATTTACTGTAACCTAGAAGCTTTGCTGCCTCGTACTGGCCATTATCTACTGCCATTATTCCGCCTCTGTATATCTCTGCAAAATAAGCTGCGTAGTTAATAGCAAATGCAATAAATACTGCATATAATCTATATGAATCAGTAATTCTTATTCCAAATATAAAGAATGGTCCAAAATATACAACCATTAACTGGAGCATAAGTGGTGTTCCTCTCATGATTGATATATATGCATTTACAATCCATCTAATTATCTTACATTTACTCATTCTTCCAAATGTAACAAGTAATCCAAGCGGCATTGAAAATACAAGTGTAAGAAAGAATATCATAATCGATCTTCCCATGCCTGGTAGTAATTGAAGAATTATATCTGTAAAACTCATTTTATTTCCTCCGGTTTATCGTCTTTAGTAATTATTAAAAAATAGTAATGTCCTTGCCAAACCATTTTTCTGAAATTTCTGCCATTGTTCCATCTTCAGCCATTTCTGCTAATGTTGCATCAACCTTATCTTTAAGTTCATCATTTCCTTTAAGGAATCCAACTGCATATTCCTCAGCTGAAATCTCTTCATCAAGGATTACGAATGTACCTTCTTTTTCCTGAATCTGGAATGCTGCAACAACTTCATCCATTGCAATTGCATCAACTGCGCCCTGTTCAAGATCCATCATTGCTGTATTGTAATCAGGTACTGCCTGAAGCGCTTTAAATGTATCACTAAGTTTAGTATCTTCTTTCATTGCTGCTTCTGCTGATGAATCTGCCTGAACTTCAACAATCTTACCTGCAAGATCTGCCTGAGTTTTAATCTCTGAATCTTTTAGAACTACAAATACCTGTCTGTTCTCTAAGTATGGCTTTGAAAATGTGTAATCATCTTCACGTCCAGTCATTGTAAATCCGTTCCAGATACAATCAATTGTTCCTGATTCAAGTTCTAAGTCTTTAGCATCCCACGCGATTGGCTGTGGTTTAAATTCAAGATTTAATCTCTTTGCAACTTCTGTACCAAGCTCAATGTCAAATCCTGTAAATTCTCCATCTTCTCCAACAAATCCCATTGGTGGGAACTCCTGATCAAATCCAAGTACAAATGTTCCTTTTGCCTCATTATCTGCTTGACTAGTTTCATCATGTTTATTTCCACATCCTGTAAAAATACCTGTAATTACTGTAGTTGCTAATAGGATTGATAATAATCTTTTCTTCATATTGGTGTCCCCCTTCGTTTTTATTATGTTACCATGGTAGCACACTAAAGTATATTTAGCAAGCACTTTTATAATTTTCTTTTTTTTCTTTAAATAAAAACCCCGGCATCTTCAGATATTACTAGAAAATACCGGGGAATAAACTTTTTTGTTTACATTATTATTTAATCACGTTAAATGTACATCCACCTTCAAGTGCAATTACATCTGTAAATCCAAGAGCTTTAAGTTTATTTTGAACTAAATATGCTCTCTTACCTCTCTTACATACAAGAAGGATTTTCTCATTTTTATCATATTTCTTTGCTTCGTTAGCCGCATCATTAAGATCGAACCATTCATATCCTTTGAGCGCAGGGCATGGATTGGCATCAATAATCTTGTATCCATCAGCTTTTCCAGCTAGATATTCTTCAGGAGTGATACTTACGAATTTTCCTTCCATTTTGTTTAAAAGTATTTCGCATGCTGTCGCAAATGGATGAATAGCTGTTGAAAATGGTGGTGCATATGCAAAGTCCATATCTGTAAAGTCTGATACTTTTGCTTTAAGAGAAATACCTGTAACAGCAATATCAGCTATCTTATCGACTGCACCACTTCCTATTACCTGAAGACCAAGTAATAATCCTGTTTCTCTGTCTGCAAGTACTTTTACAATAAATATAGATGCATCTGGGTAGTAGTGTGCTTTGTCATTCATAATAGATGTGGCTGTAATAACATCATATCCGGCAGCTTTAGCCTGATCTTCTGTAAGACCTGTTCTTGCTGCATTAAAATCTTCTGATAAACGAACAACACCTGTTCCAAGGCATCCTGCATATGCTGATTTTTCACCTGCAATATTAAGTGCAAGATTTCTTCCAGCAATATTAGCTGTTGATCCCATTGCAGACCACTGTCTTTGTCCAGTAATTCTATTTGTAACCATAGCACAGTCACCTACAGAATAAATATCTTCTATATTTGTTGCATGATATTCGTCTGTAAGAATTGTTCCTTTAAACATTTCAATTCCTGTATCTTTTAAAAATCCTGTTGCTGGTCTTATACCAACTGCCATCATTACTATATCAGCGTCAATTATTCCGTTTCCTGTCTCAACACCTGTTGCGTGTGTATCGCCTGTAACACCTTTAACTTCTGTTCCAAGTACAATATTAAGACCTTTATTTTTAAGTTCTCTTGCAACATAGTCAGCCATATCTTTATCAAAAATATTTGGCATAAGCTGATCTGCCATATCAAGAACTGTTACATTAAGACCTTTTTTCATAAGATTTTCTGCAACTTCAAGACCGATAAATCCGCCACCTATAACAACTGCTTGTTTACATCCTTTTTCATCTACATATTCTCTTGCTGTAATAGCATCTTCTGGAGTTCTAACCTTAAATACTCCGTCAAGAGTAACTCCTTTAATTGGTGGTACGAAAGGTTCCGCACCTGATGCAATAACAAGTTTATCATATGATACAATTTCCTCGTTTTTAAGAACAATATTTTTGTACTCTGTGTCAATAAGTACAACTTCGCTATTTGTGTGAACTTCTACACCTGTAAGTTTTGTAAACATCTTAGGTGTGTTAACAATAAGCTCTGATCTTTCTTCAATAGAACCCCCAATATAATATGGAAGTCCACATCCAGCATAAGAAATATCAGCTCCTTTTGTGTAAATAACTACTTCTGCTTCAGGATTTTCTCTTTTTAATTTCGCACCTGTTTTTGTACCTGCAGCAACTCCACCAATAATAACGATTTTCATTACATAATCCTCCCTTAAAATTTATTAATATATTTTATATTTTTCCATACTTAATTTGTTACTTTATTATCAAACATTATATCTGTAATGTCTGTGATACAAATCACATACGTCAACTATTCGTTTAGTATAATCAT
>SAMEA104404100__coassemble_2587_pt1 | contig 13456 bp, 8 predicted proteins | sample SAMEA104404100__metabat2_high_PE_088 | metagenome-assembled genome bin SAMEA104404100 (sample SAMEA104404100) | Balaenoptera acutorostrata
AGCTGTCACGAGGATTGATATCTTCAAGAACAGTTGATGCAACTTTTTCAAATGACTCTTCACAAACTGGTAATCCTTTTCCAGCTTCTTCTGCTTTAGTAGCACGAAGTGGAACTGGACCTGCTACACCATATGCAATTCTCACATCTTCAATTGTTTTCTTGTCATCAGAAAGTTTTACGTTTACTGAACATCCAAGTGTTGCAATATCCATTGCATTTCTCATTGCGTATTTGATATAGTTTCCGTAATATCCTTCGTAAGCTTCTTTAGGGATAATAATTGCTACCTGTAATTCTCCAGGTCTTAAATCTACTTTTTTAGCCTTAATATAGAAATCGTGGATAGACTCACGACGTATTCCATCTGGTCCAGCAATTTCAACTATAGCATCCCATGCGTGTAATGTTGAAGCAGAGTCAGCTGATGTAACACCATTACATGTGTTACCACCAATTGTTCCAATATTTCTAATCTGTGGTCCACCAACCATATCAACTGCTTCACCAAGTACATTGATATATTTCTGGATAATTGGATCTTTTGTTATATGTGAAAAACTTGTAAGAGAACCAATTCTAATATCTCCGTTTTCTTCCATTGTTACTCCACGAAGTTCGTCGAGTCCGTAAATACTTACAAGTTCTTTACCTGCACGTCTTCCTTCACGCATCTGTACTAAAACATCACTACCACCGGCAATAATGTCTGCTTCAGGATGTGCTACGAGAAGCTCTACTGCATGAGACACGCTTTCTGCCTCATATAATGCTTTCATATCATACATTGTTATATATCCTCCTAAAATAACGACATCTAATTATGTCTTCAACTATATCTTTAACTCCCCCGCCATAAAGACGGGGTTTATTTTATCTTAAATATTAAATTAATCCTTCTTCAACAAAACGCTCGAAAAGGTTGTGTGGATTAAGTGGAAGTTCATTAATTGCAACTCCTGTGGCATTAAGAACAGCATTACGAATAGCTGGTGCTACAGAACATGCAGGTGGCTCACCTAATGATTTTGTTCCATATGGGCTAGTTGGCTCAACGTTCTGGATAAACTGTCCTTCAAGGTGTGGATGATCCATAGTTGTTGATAATTTGTAGTCAAGAAGGTTATTGTTAAGTGGTTCACCTGTTTTTTCACTAAACATAAGTTTTTCTGAAAGTCCATATCCGATACCCATACTCATACCACCATGTACCTGTGCCTGAGCAATCTTAGGGTTGATAAGTTTACCACAGTCATGAACGTTAACAATATTTTCAACTTTAACTTTACATGCTGGAATATCAACTTCAACTTCTGCAAATGTACATCCAAATGAGTAAGCATTATTCTTAATCTGGTATGTACTTTCAGCTGTAAGATGTTCACTTGTAACTAAGCTGTAAAGTCTCTCTGTTGCTAATTCTTCAAGAGTCATAAGAACTTTATCATCTGTAGTTCTAACAATTTTATTATCAATGATATCAAGTACATCTCTAGACTGTCTTGTAAGGTCCATAGCTGCTTCAATAATACGTCCTTTAAGAAGTTCTGCTGTCTGCTTAATAGCGAAACCAGCAATGTATGTCTGTCTTGAAGCATAAGCACCTGTACCAAATGGTGTAATATCTGTATCCTGTGTAGATACTGTATGTACATTATCTACTGTTACACCAAGTACTTCTGCTGTCATCTGAGCAAATGCTGTATCAGCTCCCTGACCAATTTCAGTTTCACCTAACTGAAGCTGAACTGATCCGTCCTGGTTAAGTACCATACGACATGATGATGACTCAAGAGAAATTGGCCAAACACCTGTGTTGTACCAGAATACTGATACGCCGACACCTTTACGGATGTCTCCTGTCTGGTTTTTATATTTCTCATATTTTTCAAGATAGTTAATGTATTTTTCACCTTTTTCCATAACCTGACGGAATGTATCATCATGGTTACAGTTTTTAGAGAATGGATCTGTATATCCCTTAGGCATAAGATGTCTGAATCTGAATTCATATGGATCAATTCCAAGTGCTTTTGCAACATCATCTGCATGTGACTCATAGATGAACATTGACTGTGGAATACCATATCCTCTCATAGCACCTGCTGAAGGTCTGTTTGTATATATTGTATAAGCATTACCTTCAATATTATCACATGGATAAAGCTGGTGGAAGCATCCAAGAGCTTTAGCAACAACACTATGTCCGTGTGATGCATATCCACCCTGGTTAGAGTAAAGATCCATCTTTCTAGCAACAAATGTTCCATCAGGTCTTACATATGATGTAAGGTGTGCTTTAAAAGCATGACGAACACGGTTTGAAACAAATGTCTCTTCACGTGTACAATCAAGTTTTACAAGACGACCACCACAAATCATACTTAAGTAAGCACAAAGTGGCTCATAAAGTACGTCCTGTTTATTACCAAATCCACCACCAACGTATGGTTTAATAATTCTTACTTTACCCCATGGAAGGCCAAGTGCCTGTCCAACTACACGACGAACGATATGTGGAATCTGTGTAGATGAGTTAACAACCATTCTACCTTTTTCCATATATGCAGAACAAATAAAGTTCTCTATATGACAATGCTGAACTGTAGGTGTTTCATACCATCCTTCAACTTTAATAAGTCCTTCTTCTTTAATAGCTTCTTCAAAGTTTCCACGAATGTTAGTTGTATGTGCAAGAATGTTATCCTGGTAATCTTCCTGAATTACAGGTGCTCCTTCTTTAATTGAATCAAGTACATCAAGTGTAAATGGAAGTTCTTCATATTCTACTTTGATAAGGCGTGCTGCCTGAGCTGCTGCCACTTCATCTTCAGCTACTACTGCTGCGATATCATCTCCGTAATATCTTACGTGAGTGTTAAGAAGTTTTCTGTCGCATACATCCTGGTGTGCTGGATCTGTTGAATATGGATGTCCTGCTGTACCAAACTTAATATCTGGCACATCAAAACATGTAACAATTCTAACTACTCCTTCAACCTTCTCTGCTTCTGAAATATCCATAGATTTTACAAAACCGTGAGCTATTGTTGAATGAAGAATTCTTACGACGTATGCGTTATTATCTGTTAAATCATCAACATATTTAGCACGACCTGTTACTTTTTCAATGGCATCAACACGATTAATGCTTTTTCCTACAATGTGTTCCCTTTCCATCTTTCTCCTCCAAATCGCTTTTTAGCGTTCTATCAAAATAATTTTTCACCTTCAACATATTTTGCGAAGATTTCTCTATCGTCTGAGAAATAAATAATTCTCTCAAGACGTTTTTTTACATCCAGCTCCTGTGGATGTTTAAGACGTGTATCGTCAAGTACGACAGCGTCAAATTCATATCCCGGTTCAAAGCTACCTACTTTGCCGAAAAATTCGCCACCACCTTTTGTTGCAATGTAAAATGCCTCTTCTACTGTAAGGGCTTTTACTGATTCATCAAGCAGTCTCCAGCGCATCTTTGAAGCTTGAATTGCATGGGCCATTGCCTGGAATAAGTTTTCTGTGGAACCAGCTGCAAGATCACTACCAATTCCAACATGAAGTCCTTCTTCAAGAAACTTCTTAACTGGTGCGACTCCTGATGAAAGATTAATATTTGACTCTGGACAATGTGCTACAAACACTCCGTTCTCTTTCATTCTCTCAAGCTCTGGACCGTCTGTATAAACACAGTGTGCCATTACAGTCTTGCAGTCTGCTCCAAAAAGTCCGAATCTGTCATAAGCATCCCCATAAAATTCTGACCATGGGCAAAGCTCTTTAACCCACTCAATCTCGCCTGGATTTTCAGATAAATGAGACTGAACCGGAAGATCATATCTCATCTGTATCATCTTAAGTTTCTCCATAAGATCGTCTGTACAACTTGGTGTAAATCTTGGTGTAATTATTGGGCGTGTATGTTTGTAAGCATTATGCTTAACATCCTTAATCCACTCAACTGTCTCTAAAGCAGAAGCTTCAGCTGATTCTTCACATAAGAAATCTGGACTATTTCTATCCATATTAACTTTACCTACCATTGTGTTAAGTCCAGATAACTCTAGAAGATCCATTAAAAGTAATGTTGCTTTTCTATGTATTGTTCCAAATACAACCGCTCTTGTTGTAGCACTCTTTCTTAAGTTGTCAGCAAAAATACTGTATGCTTCTCTTGCATACTCAAGATCTTCAAATTTTGCTTCTTCCGGGAAAGTATGTGTATCAAGCCAGTCAAGAAGTTCAAGGTCCATACCAAGACCGCGAAATGCATACTGTGGTGCATGTACATGTAAATCAACAAGACCCGGAATTATAATCCTGTCCTCGTAATCTGTTACAGGACATGATGAATATTCTTCAGGAAGTGTCTCATATACACCTTTTACATGACCATCTTCAACTACTATGTAGCTGTGTTCTCTAATTTCAAGCTCATCTTTAGCTTTACTGAAAACCACATTTCCTCTCAAAATAAAAATAGACTCATTCATAGGTATATATCCTCCCTTTTACCTTTTGAATAATTATATAATGAATACAGTGATAACTCTGTAAACTTATAGTCAACTATTACGGTAGTTGGTAGAGACGTTCAACCTATTATGAACCTATATAAGCAGTGGTAAATACGTTTAATATTATTTTGTATAGATATAGTATCATTTATGAAATATGCTGTCAAGTCTTTGACTATGTTTGTTGTTTTTCCTACACATTGCACAAAATACCGACAGATATAGGCTTTGGAGTGTTTTTTACATATAACTCGAGACAATATAAAACCGGTCTTCCACATATGGAAAACCGGTTTTATATTCACCTTATATCGTATTTTTTATACTTTTTTACAATTAGAATAATTTTTCTCCTTCTACATATTTAGAGAAGATTTCTCTGTCATCTGAGAAGTAAATAATTCTTTCAAGACGTTTCCTAGTATCAAGATCCTGTGGATGTTTAAGACGTGTGTCATCTAAGATTACCGCGTCAAAATCATATCCTTCTTCGAATGTACCAACTTTTCCGAAGAACTCTCCACCACCTTTAGTCGCGATGTAGAATGCTTCTTCTACTGTAAGTGCTTTAACTGATTCATCAAGTAATCTCCATCTCATCTTAGATGCCTGGATTGCATGAGCCATTGCCTGGAATAAGTTTTCTGTTGATCCTGCTGCAAGGTCACTACCAATACCTACATGTACGCCCTCTTGAAGGAATCTCTTAATTGGAGCAACTCCTGATGAAAGGTTGATATTTGATTCTGGACAGTGTGCTACAAATACACCATTTTCTTTCATTTTTTCAAGTTCATCACCATCTGTATATACACAGTGAGCCATTACTGTCTTGCAGTCGTCTCCTCCGAAAAGTCCAAAGTGATCATATGCATCACCATAGAATTTTGACCATGGACAAAGTTCTTTAACCCATGCAATTTCTCCCTGGTTCTCTGATAAATGTGACTGAACTGGAAGGTTGTACTTTACCTGGATTTCTTTGAGTTTAGCCATAAGCTCATCTGTACAGCTTGGTGTAAATCTTGGTGTTACGATTGGACGTGTATGTTTATAATCTTTTGCAAGTACGTCTTCAATCCATTTAACTGTTTCTTCTGCTGATGCTTCAGCTGATTCCTCAATAAGAAAATCTGGGCTGTTTCTGTCCATGTTAACCTTACCAACCATTGTATTAAGACCTGCTTCTTCGAGAAGATCCATTAAAAGTAGTGTAGCTGGACGATGAATTGTTCCAAATACTACAGCTCTTGTTGTAGCACTCTTTCTTAAGTTGTCAGCAAAAATACTGTATGCTTTTTTAGCATAGTCTAAATCTTTGTATTTTGATTCTTCTGGGAATGTATGTGTATCAAGCCAGTCGAGAAGTTCAAGGTCCATTCCAAGTCCTCTAAAAGCATACTGTGGTGCATGAACGTGAAGATCAACAAGGCCTGGAATAATAATCTTATCCTCATAATCTGTTAATGGGCATGAAGCATATTCTTCTGGAAGTGTTTCATAAACTCCTTTAACTTTTCCATCTTCAACAACTATGTAGTTATGGTCGCGAATTTCAAGTTTCTCAGCATTTTCACTATAAACTACATTTCCTTTTAAAACAAAAATAGATTCATTCATAGGTAATCCTCCTTCTCCTCTGTGACCGTAAATGAATAAGACAGTTACAGAGACAACCTCTGTACGTACTTATAGTCAACTATTACGGTAGTTGGTAGAAACATTCACCCTATTATGAACCTATATAAGTCGTTGGTTAAATTTTTCTAATTTTTTCTACAGCTATAATATCATTTATGAAATATGCTGTCAAGCCTTAGAGCTTTTTTGTTATTATTTTTGCATATTGCACAATCCGTTTATTAATTTAAGCTATTTTGCATTATTTATATATTCATTTTATATATATTTCATACAAAAGATTCCATATGTAAACATTTATTTGATTATAAAAAATCCCCGATAGTTTTAAAACCACCAGGGATATTTATCTTATTTCATAAGTTTTATATTTCCTAAATCTTCAAGCCAGAGTGTGCTACAGCCGTCACTTGGCATCTTAAGACCACATCTTGGAGAAATGCCAACTGATCCCACCTTTGGTCCATCTGGAAGACATGAACGTTTAAACTGCTGTGTAAAGAATCTTCTTGAGAATGTTTCAAGCCATTTAAGAATTGTAACATTGTCATACATATCTTCAAAGGCAATCTCTGCAAGTCTAAATATCTTGCTTGGAGAATATCCATATCTGAGCATGTAATATAAGAAGAAATCGTGTAATTCATATGGCCCTACAAGGTCTTCTGTTATCTGCGCTATATTTCCATCTTTTGGTGGAAGTAATTCTGGGCTTACTGGTGTATCAAGTACATCATATAAAATATCTGCAAGTGTTCTGTCAGATGTACTGTCAGCCTCATATTTTACAAGATGTCTTACAAGTGTCTTTGGAATATCAGAGTTTACACCATACATTGACATATGATCTCCGTTATATGTTGCCCATCCAAGCGCAAGTTCTGATAAGTCTCCTGTCCCAATTACCATTCCGCCTATTTCATTGGCAAGGTCCATAAGTACCTGAGTTCTCTCTCTTGCCTGAGCATTTTCATAAACAACATTGTGATTTTTAGAATCATGGTCTATATCTTTAAAATGAACCATAACTGCATCTTTTATCTGAACTTCTTTTAATGTTGCACCTGAAAGTAAACTCATCTTGCATGCATTATTATATGTTCTTCCTGTTGTTCCAAAGCATGGCATTGTAACAGCAAGTATTCCTTTTTTATCAAGTCCTAAAAGTTCAAATGCCCTTACTGTAACAAGAAGTGCAAGTGTTGAATCGAGTCCGCCTGACATTCCGATTACAACTTTACTTCCATGTGTATGAAGAAGCCTCTTTGCAAGTCCATGTGACTGAATTGTCAAAAGTTCTTCTGCTCTTTCATTTCTCTCATCTTTTGCTACTGGAATAAATGGAAACTTCTCTATCTTTCTTGTTATTGACGTTTCTGTAGAATTAGTATAAAAATAACATATTTTTCTTTCGCACTCTTTTTTGCTGTTCTTTAAATTATTAAGCTTTCTTTCGTGCTTGATTCGTTGTATATCTATTTCCGAATAAACTATCTCGTTTCTAAAATACTGAGATTCTGCTAAAATCTTTCCGTTTTCAGCAATAACACATTCTCCTGCAAATACAAGGTCTGTTGTCGACTCACCTTTTCCAGCATTTGCAAAAATATTACCTGTAACTTCCTGTGCTGAAACAACTTTTAATGTATCTTTAATTCTCTTATAAAGACCTGCTGTCTCATAAAATCCACAAAGGTTAACACAAACATTAGCATTATCCCCATCTGCATTATCTGGAACATACACATCTTCACCAATCTTTGCTGTTACAGTAAATCCATCAGTATTCATCTCTTTAAAGATTATTCCTGGTCCAAATGGTACAAGATCTCCTTCAAAGTTTATTTCAATAACTTTATCCGGACCTTCTGCAAACTGATCTTTTAAATTTTTAGCATCTCTTCCGTCAAAATTTGATTTTGTAGCGAATCCTAAAAGTTCTCCTCTGTTAATTACCGCTGCAACGTCGTAAAGTTTATTTTCAACTTCAAGTGGCATTCCTGCAAATACAAGCATATCTTTTTCCTGTGTATATTCCACAAGTTCTATTAATGCTCTTCTTGCTCCATTAATAAGCACATCATGTAAGAAAAGGTCTCCACATGTACATCCTGTTAACGCAAGTTCTGGTAATACTAAAACTTTTGTATCTTCGTTTTCAGCATTATCTATAACTTCTTTGATTTTCTCTATATTAAATCTAATATCTCCAACTTTAATTTCTGGACAAGCCGCTGCTACTTTAATAAATCCGTCTTTCATTATAAATCGCCTCCTATCGGACTGCTTTATTTATAAGTTTCTTTAATTCATCTACTGTATATTTATATGCTGTGTTACAAAAATGACATTTAACTTCAATATCTTCTCCGTCATCTATCATTGACTGAATATCTTTCTTTCCTATACTTATTATAGCTTTTTCAATTCTTTCTTTTGAACAGTTGCAGTAGAAATTAGCTGGCATTGTATCTACAATCTGCATATCAAGTCCGTCTAGAACCTGAGAAAGCATTTCCTCTGGTGTATGTCCGTTATCAAGCATTGATGTAACTGACTGGATTTTACCAATATTTTCTTCAAGTTTTGTAAGTACTTCTTCATCTATAAATGGCATAACCTGTACTATAAATCCGCCTGCGCATCTTACTGTATTATCTTTCTCCATAAGTACTCCAAGACCTACTGATGATGGAACCTGCTCTGATGTTGCAAAATAATATGTAAGGTCTTCTGCAATCTCAGCAGTCTGAAGAACTGTCTGTCCTGAGTATGGCTCTTTAAGTCCAAGATCTTTAATTACTGTTAAAAATCCTGCCCCAAGAGCTCCGCCTACATCAAGTTTACCATTCTTTGGTGGTAACATTACATCCGGATTATTTACATAACCTTTAGCATTACCGTGGCTGTCTGCTGTTACAGTAAGTCCGCCAATTGGACCTGAACCTTTAATCTGAAGTGTAAGCATATCTGTATCATTCTTCATCATGCTTCCCATCATAACTCCGCCTGTTAAAAGACGTCCAAGTGCAGCTGTTGCAACAGGGCTTGTATTATGCGCCTTTCTTGCAATCTCCACCATGTCTGTAGTTGATGCTGCAAATGCTCTTATCTGTGCATTTCCAGCTGTTGCTCTAACAATATGATCTGCCATTAATTTTCTCCTTTTTTACATATAAAATATATTCTTTCACTATCCGCCTTTTCTTTATTCTTTGTAAAGGCATCATAGATTTTATCTATCTTTAAACCTGAGTTTTCGACGATGCTTTTTATTTCATCAACTGTATATCCTCTTTGATAATGTGTTTCCTTAAACTGTCTGAACATATTATCAGATGGATCTTCGTTATCTTTTATAAATATTGTAAGCTGATATTCATTTACCTTATCATCTTCATAATAATAATTATCCCATATATAACTGCAGTCATCTTCGCTTTGTGCTATTACTGTGTCTCCTAAAACGTTTCTATAGAAATAATCCGTTTTAAAATCAAAGATAAACACGCCATTATCATCAAGATATTCATTTACCCGCGTAAATGCTTCCTGTAAATCTTCATCATCTAAAATGTAGTTTACAGAGTCGCATATGCTTACAAACGCATCTACTGTACTATATAATTCAAGTTCGCACATATCCTGCATAAGATATAAGATATTGCTTCCTTTCTCATATTTTTTCTCATTGGCTTTTATAAGCATGTCTTCAGAGCAGTCGATTCCTATCATATCATACCCTGAATCTGCAAGCATTTCTGTCATTGTTCCTGTGCCGCATCCAAGTTCGGCAACAGTTCCATTTTCTATCCCATTTTCTTTTAAAAGATCCACTATATATTTATGCCACTCTTCATATGGTATATCTGACATAAACTTGTCGTAAACCTTTGCAAATGCTGTATATGCATCCATTTGCTTTACCTCTTTTACAATTTGTTTCTTTTTAGTCATATAATTATATCACATCTGATATATGCCATACAACTCAATTCAATTGTGAATTTTTCTTGACGCAATTTGTTGTTTATACTATAATTATATGTGGAAATTAAATAAAACTTGGTAGGTGAGGTTACCACAGGGATTAGGTTAAACCGGAGATTGCTGCCGCGAATTTGTGGAGACACTATTTAGATGGTTAGCAGGCTATGTCGTGAAGGCATAACTTAATGCAATTGAAATATGCCCTGTGATGCTAAAGCTTGAACGGTGGTTTTTATAGTTTTTTATGTATGTATCACTGTTTTTTTACAGTGATTTTTTTGTTTATTTTGAAATTTTAAATGTAAAGGTGGTGAAGTTATGGACTCTGGAGCCAGTTATCATTCGAGTAGCTTATTAATATTTAATACAGATTGGAGACTAAATAATTATGATGGACAAAAGTATTTTTGTAGAGCTTCTAGCTCAACGTCAGTTTCGTGCTGTAAGAAGTATCCTGGATGTTATGAACGAAGTGGACATAGCTTCTCTTCTTACGGACTTAGAGGATAAAGAACTTGCACTTGCATTTAGACTTATCCCTAAAAATAAAGCCGCAGATGTTTTTGCAAACATGGACTATTCACTTCAGGCATATCTTGTTGAAATGTTTACAGAGAAAGAGCTTCGTGAACTTTTAGATGATCTTTACATGGATGATACAATCGACCTTCTCGAAGATCTTCCTGCAAATCTTGTTTCAAGAATTCTTGATACTGTTAACCAGGAAAAGAGAAACACAATCAACCAGCTTCTTAACTACCCAGATGACAGTGCCGGAAGTGTTATGACAACTGAATATGTTGGCCTTCGCCACCACTGGACAGTTGCAGAATCAATGGCGCATATTAAAGCCATTGGAATTCACAAAGAGACTATTTACACATGTTATGTTACAGATAAGAGAAAACTTATCGGTATCGTAACTGCTAAAGATCTTATGACTTCAGATGATGATGTTAAGATTGAAGATATAATGGAAACTGAACTTATTTCAGTTAACACACATACAGATAAAGAAGAAGTTGCTTTCATGCTTCGTAAGTATGACCTTATCGCCATTCCTGTTCTTGATGAAGAAGGATTTATGGTCGGTATCGTAACATTCGATGACGCCATGGACGTCATGGTTGAAGAGGTTACAGAAGATATGTCTAAGATGGCTGCTATGACACCTAATGAGGAGACATATTTTGATACTTCTGTTTTCCAGCAGGCAAAGAACCGTATTCCCTGGCTCCTTGTTCTCATGATTTCAGCAACTGTAACTGGTGTTATTATTTCTAACTACCAGGCAGCTTTTTCTGCATTCCCTCAGCTTGTTGCATTTATCCCAATGCTGATGGATACAGGTGGTAACTGTGGTTCTCAAAGTTCAATGCTTGTTATTCGTGGTCTTGCACTTGATCAGATTCACTTTAAAGATATATTAAAAGTTATGTTTAAAGAGTTCCGCGTTTCAATAATCGTAAGTATCGTACTTGCACTTGTAAACGGACTTAGAATATTTATTATGTACAAAGATCCAATGCTCGCACTTATTATTTGTTGTTCACTTATGGCAACTATTATGTTAGCAAAACTTATCGGATGTACTCTTCCTCTTCTTGCAAGTAGAATACATCTTGACCCTGCTCTTATGGCTGCACCACTTATCACAACAATGGTAGATACATGTTCAATCTTTATCTACTTTACAATTGCAACAAAAGTTCTTGGATTATAAAAGGCTTGTATATAAAAAATCATCGATTCACTTGAACCGATGATTTTTTGTTTTCTATAAACTTTTTATTCGTTCTCATATCTTATTTTTATAATATTTAAAGTTTCTTTAGAAAGAATAATATTCATTCCAAGTGGATTAATCGCAACACCTTCAACACTCGAATCAAGAATCTTAAGGATTGTATCAAAATCCATTACATTAAGCTTGTACTGTTTATCTTTGTTGAATTTAGCAAATTCATTTACATCTGTAAATAAAGGCTGGAACTGTTTTCCTTCGTTATTAGCAATTCTTGGAAGCATTACCTGCGCTTCTTTAACATCGACTTCAACATGATCAAGAAGAACTGGTACAATAAATTTACCTCTTACTACATTTACACTCATCTCTTCCTCTAATCTTGGAAGTTCTTCTTTTTCCTCATTAGGAATACTTCTTGCAAGCTCCTGCATAAAATAAAGACCTGTAAGCTGAAGATTTGTATTTACGGCTGGATATTTATAAAAGTCTGGTTTTATAACAATCTTCTCTAATGGTACTACAACCTCATCATATCCTTTTTCTTTAAATGCAATTTCATCTACATCCATAAAGAAAAGGCTTCCAAAGAAATTAAGCATCTGTGAGTTATGTATTTCTGCAACTAATAAGAGATCTTTTGTCTCTTTTTTTAGTTCATTACAATATTCAATCGCTTCATCTTTTGTATCATATAATCTTACCTGATCATTATATGTTTCTTTATCACACATAAGAAACGGCATTCTTGTTACTCTCCCAAAAACAACATATGCTGCTTCAAGTTTCTGTATCTTTCTAATTTTGCTATTTAAAGATTCCATTATCGTCTCTCCATTCTTTTTCATAACACTTTTATTATTATAGCATACAGTGGTCTCTTTTGATATAACATAATCTTTTTAAATTTTTTTATTTATTTTTCTTTTTTCTATTGACATTTTTATATTTATTCAGTATACTAAACAAGTGCTTTACGAAAGGCATGATTAAAATACATATAGGGGATTGGTCAAATGGTATGATAGGGGTCTCCAAAACCTTTGGTGGGAGTTCGATTCTCTCATCCCCTGCTTGAGAAACACTACTACAGTGTTTCTTTTTTTATATTTATTTTTGCATTTAAATAAACCCATGTACCTTAAGATTACCTCTTAAACGATACATGGGTCTTTTATTATTTAATCATATTAAAATGATCCACCTTTTCCTCCGTGGCTTGATCCTGATGAACTTGTATGTGTGCTGCTTCCTGAAGAAGATGAAGAATTAGTTTCTATTACTCTTGATGTTGTTGCTGTTCTTACGAATCTATCTGAATTTCCAAAATATGTAACGCTTCCAGGTCTTGTATAATCAGCAGCTGATCTTTGTTCAACAATGCTTATCATCTTTGATTTCTTTCTTGAACCTATAAAGAATGAAATACCAAATCCCACTATAAGACAATACATTATCCATTTTAAGCCTGGCATTTCTTTAGGTAAATTTCCTGAGTCATAAGGTTCACCTTCACTTGCCTGTACAGCAAATTTATCACACCACGTAGCATATATTTCAATTGC
>SAMEA104404100__coassemble_2598_pt1 | contig 13386 bp, 13 predicted proteins | sample SAMEA104404100__metabat2_high_PE_088 | metagenome-assembled genome bin SAMEA104404100 (sample SAMEA104404100) | Balaenoptera acutorostrata
TGAGATAAACGTAGTGATTTGATTAATTCTCCTATTGTCATATTAAAATACCTCGCTTTTTGATAAATCTATTATAGCAGATATTCAACGTTGTTGCACAAAAATATTTAAAATACAATTGACAAGTACTTAAGTGATACTTATAATACACTTATATATCACTAAAGTACATAATAAAATATAAAAACAATACAAAAGTGATAGGAAAAGTAAAAAGACACAAAATAAATGATACTTATATGTCATATAGGTGATACTAAAGAAGGAGGAAAAGAGAATGACAGATTTAATTTTTGGTATTGATCATGGAAATGGTAACGTAAAAAGCTGCAATGTAACGATTCCATGTGGTTTAGTTAAGTATTCTTCTAAGCCGGGAAGGTTTTTAAACGAAGATATCCTTGAATATGAGGGAAATTACTATACTTTATCCGAAACAAGGATGCCTTTTAAAGCCGATAAGACTTCTGATGAGGATTATTTTATCCTTACGTTGTTTGTTATGGCATTAGAAGCAAGAAAAAGAGGAGTTAAACTTTCAGGTAAGGATGTTATCTTAGCTGTTGGTCTTCCACCAGCAGATTATGGACAGCAGGCAGAAGGATTTAAAAAGTATTTCATGGATCATGCAAAGCATGGAGTTCAGTTTAAACTTAATGGAAAAACTATTTTATTTTATATTAAAGATGTATTTGTAAGCCCGCAGAATTTTGCAGCAGTTATGTGTTTTAAAGCAAGTTTATTTAAGCAGTACAGAACAGTTAACTGTATTGATATTGGTGATGGAACTGTAGATCTTCTTGTTATAAGAAAAGGACAGCCCGACTTATCTGTAAGAGTAAGTGATAGATCAGGAATGGCGGTTCTTCGTTCTGAAATTGCTAATGCCGTGCAGCAGAATCACGGATTACAGTTAGAATCATCTGATGTAGAACAGGTTCTTATGCAGGAACCAACAGTATTAGATGATGAAATAGTAAAAGAAATTCATAGTATGGCTGATAAATGGCTTACACTTATAGTTAATAAGCTTCATACTCATGTATCTGATTTTAGAGCTAATCCAACTGTATTTCTTGGTGGTGGTAGTTTATTACTTAGAAAGCAGATAGAAGAATCAGCAGATTTTAAATATATAGAATTTATTGATGAAATAAAAGCTAATGCTATCGGGTATGATAAATTGGTTAATGCACGCCTTAGAAATGCATAGAAGGTGGTGCTTTTATGGGAAGAACAAAGATATCATTACTTTTTAATGAAGATAATGAGAAACAGAAAACCGTGTGTGATTTCTTGAAAAGTCAGGACAGATATAAGACTGCCATAATTACTGATCTTGTTTATCAGTGGCTTGAAAATGATAAACAGCCACTTTCTGGAATAAATATAGCAAATATTGATGAGATTAAAGAAAAGCTTTTAAGTGATCCTGATTTTATCAGTTTGCTTAAGGAAAAGATAGCTGAGGAAGAAGATAGCGAAGAAGATATAGATATGGATGAAGATTTGTTATTGGCAGGTTTTGACATGTTCGCAAATAGTGTAGATTAAATTTTTGCAGGGAGAGAGTAATTCTTTCCCTGCTTTTTTTAGTTTAACGAGGTATTGTTTTTGAATCTTTTTCTGGTTCGGATTGTTCTAATGATTTGATAGAGAACATAATCTGGAAGTTTTGCTTTATTACATCAAGTTCTTTTTCCTGTTTTTTTAATGCTTTAAGTTCATTAAATTTAACAGACTGCCTGTTTTCAAGGTCGGTTAACTTAGCATCCAGTTTCTTGTTTGTAGGTATCTTTGCAATATCAAGTTTCTTGAGTTCACTTTGAGTATGCTTGAATAAATCATATTCTGACTTGTGTTTTTTAATATAGGATTCTTTCTTCTTGTCAGTAGGTTCCTTTTTGATTATTTCAGCACAGTATCTGTAGTTATTACAGTGTTTCTTAAGAAGCTGTGTGTCTGATATATCATGTTCTATTTGTTTAAGATCTTCTGTAGTAGCTTTTATAGAGTTGCTTACATCTTCTATATGGTTTGTAAAGTCATTATAATTTAGCAGATTATTTTCTGATAGATAGTTAAAAGTCTTGGCAGCTTCTTGAAAGTTATTCCTTTGAGCCCATTTCTCAAAACCTACTCTGTTTTCAGTTTGTACAAAAGATGATATTTCAATAAACAATCTTACCTCTGGAGTAACTACTTTAGGTGCTTTAACTGTATGTTTATTCTTTTCTAGTCTTTCAAATATTTTCTCGTCTGTGTAGTAAGAACCAAGAGTCTTTACATTTGTAAAATGCTTTTGTTCTTCAGCTTTAAAGGCAAGATACTTGCCCTGTCTTACCTCATAGCCAGCTTGTTTCATCTTCATTATAAATTCGTCATAAGATATTGAAGAACGAATTGCTTTATCTACCTGAAATTTAAGTTTGGCTTTCCAGCTTGTTCCTTTTTTATATTCCATCTGTTCTTTGTAGCTTGTATTCCTATTTTCTTTTGGCATGTTTTCAGAAAGCCCGTGTTCCCTGCAAATCCTATTGCTAATCTTGCACATATTGTAGTAGCCTCGTTTGTTTGTATTGAATTTCTTATAGTCAACGTAACTTGCAGCACAAAAGATAATATGGTTATGAACATGATCTTTATCCGTATGGGTAGAAAGTACATATTCATATTTACCTTTTAGAAACTGGTTGGCAAATTCTATGCCTATTTTATGAGCTTCTTCTGGATCTGTTATTTCTCCAGGCTTAAATGACTGTACGATATGCCACGCAAGGTTATCCCCTTTTTCAATTCCATTGTTTTTAGCAAATTCTCTTGTCATAGCAAATTCAACTGCAGCTGTCTCTGGTGTACAGTTATATCCAGATACAAGTAGTGAACCATCCGTTTTATCGGGATTCATAATATATTTAATAGCTTTTTCATCTGTTACTTTAATGGGGAAGATTTTAAGATACGCCATATTTCTTTCACCATCCTTTGAACTTCTTTCATATCTTCTTGGTATACCTGTCCGGTAGTATTAACTTTCTTTGCTATCTGGTTTATGTTTACTCCAATCTTATGCATTTCTTCATACTGCTTTTTAATTGGTGTTGTATCGGTGTTTATGATATAACCATCAATAGCCATCTTTCTTAAATACGCTTCCATATTGTTTGTTCTTGAAAGTATCATTTTTCTTCTGACCAGATCTTTTTCTTCTTGTGTTACTCTGAATGTTAGTTTTATATTTCTCTTTCTATTTGGCATTAAAGTTCTCCTTTCATGGTTTTAAATTTAGGGTAGGGTCCCGGAATTTCTAAGTTTTTGCGGATGTGGCCGGCCACTTCCTATCCTTGCTGTTTTTAAAAATCCTTATATAACATATAAGGGGCAAATAGGATCTAAAATTGACATATTGTATACAATTTATCAGTAAAATACGTAAAAAACCCTTTGAGGTGTCGTGCATATACGACAGCACAGGCCTGGAAAAAAGTTTTTTCATCAATGTACTTGAATTAATTTTTTAATGAGATATAATAAGAACAACACGAACAAATGTTCGAAAAAATAAAGAGGAGGGTAATCTATTAAGAAGTTATTTGTTTCAAAGTATAGTAAACCGGATAGACAAAGCATATTCGATTATGGGTGTATTAAGCGCGGGCAACACGGCTTTGGTGTTTCGGAATGGCACGCGTGTAACTCACAAACGGTTTTCCTTTCCCTTATCCGTATGAGTAATATTTTTATTATTGCTTGGAGGTCGTTTGTATGAAAAAGATTAAGGTGGCAGATATTGCTAAAGAAGTTAATGAGAGAGGACTATTTATAACATGTCCATTTTGTGGCCAGAAACATAGCAGGAGTAAATTGGCCGACTCCTATGTTAAATGTAGTTTTTGTGGTAATGAGTATCACGTACATCTCGAACACAATAAGATGGTTGTAGATTCAGATCTAAGTGCAATTACTGCAGAATATTATAAGAGATTGATACTAAATGATAGTGGTATTAGAAAAGAAACAGAATAAAATGAGACATCAATGAATTCGATGGACTGGCAGTATGGCACAGAGGATCGGCATTGGTGGTCAAGAGTTTGTTGAATGAGCAAGATAGAAAATCTAGCCTGACAAAACGTAAGAAATTCCTAGAAGTAAATCTAGGTATTTTCGTTGTACGTTTTGCCAGGCTTTTTTATTTGCAATTTTTTAAAAATTAAAGTCTGTAGAAAAGTAATTCTTCTATATTATTGATGATCAACTTCATGTATGAACAGGAAATTAAAAAAATCAAAATTTTACATATTAAAAATAGAGGCTTCATTAACAAAAATGGAAATCATTTCCATTTTTTGAATCTGAGTAGAAATTTTATTTTGAAAAAAGTGTTCGAAAAAAATAAAAAAATTCATATTAAGACAGAAGCTTAACTTGGAGTTGATTTATGGAGTGAGTTGGATGTGACATCCAACTTTTAGATGTGGATATTATATCCAAAAAATAAAAGGAGGTTAAAACATAAAAAAAATCTCCATATAAAAAAAGAATATTGAACCTGTAGCATGCACAGGTGAAGGATATCTCATAAAGTTTATTGCCGTAGATGTAATTGGTACATAAGCGTATGGGCATACCCTTAGCTTTGTGTACGCATTTTTACAGGCAAATGCAGTTAAGGGAAAACTTTTGATTTTGTTCTTCACCTGTGCTCCAGGAGTAAGGAGCAAAAGATGAAAGAAAACAGAACAAAAGAAATTAGTTTTAAGGAACTCAAAAACATTATGCCATCTACAAAGGTATATAAAAGTGTGCCTGGCGTAGTAGAACTGCAAAACATGCATGTAGAAAAATATGCAAGTTATGAGATGTATGAAGCTGAAGTAAATGTCTATTTAAATGGATTTGTATCTTACAAAAGTCATGGACATACTACTGTGTTTGGAATTGATAGATGGAATCACATTGAGTACAAGTCAGTTTATGAGGAAGGATCCGATCCTATTTTCAAGGATGTAACTGTTGATTTGAAAGAAATTGAAGATAGGGAGTACACTTTAGCCATTTTCGTTATAGGAGAAGAAAGAATCCAGAATAACATTGATTGTAAAAATGAATATTATGAAGAATTCTATTTAGACAATGATGGAAACGACTGGTGTGAAGGTTCACATGTACCTGATTTTGTAGAAGAACTTGAATGCTTTGAGGAAAGAATTAAAAGAGAAAATCTTGAAGCAGAAAACATTAACTTACTTTTAAAAGGATCAGCTAAGTTAACAGAAAGACAAAAAGAGGTGTTAAAGCTGTTACTTGAAAATGACCTAAATCATACAAAGGTATCTAAAATTTTAGGAACATCTCAGGCCAATATTTCAGATATAAAAAGTGCTGCAATAAAGAAATTACAAAAAGTTTTAAAAAATAAATAAAAAAGTGCTTATACTTTTCCCCTTTTTCACTGCCTTGTGAAAAGGGAGAGTCCCTTTTCAAAAAAACGAAAAGGAGATTATACCATGGAAAAGTATAACAAGCAGGAAAAATATGTAACTGATAACACAGAGAATATCAAAGAGGAAAAAAAGGATTCTGGCAGATACTGGGTTATTAATGGACAGGCGATTCCGGTTTCTAACAAATTACACAACTGTCTTAATGACAGTAGGAAATCAGCTTTTGCAAGAGCAAACAAAGATCTTGAAATGTTCGAGTTTAGTATTGAAGAGGACGAAGGATTAAGTAGATTAGAAGCTGACAAAAACGGATCAACTGCAGGAATAGAAGATACAGAGCTTGTAAGAATGGTCTTAGAGGATGCATTTTCTAATTTAACTGAAAGGGAAATTACAATTGTAAATCTTATCTTTTATGAAGGATACACACCTTCAGAAGTTGCAAGGGCCGAAGGAACTTATTTTAACAAGATAAAAAGAGAGATAGATGAAGTGTTAGCTCATTTGAAAAATATTCTTAACACTATGGGAGTAGAGGAGGCTGATGATTTACTATGAGAGATAATTATATTCCAACAATAAAAGAACTCGAAGAAATGGCTGAAACAGATATTAGAGAAGTAGATCCAGATGATCTTGTAGATATTGAGGATATTGATATAAATACTAATCTTTCAGAAGAAGAACGTATTAAAGATTACTTAGAACAGGTTAAAAACCCATATTGTTACAAAGATAATGGAGTAATCGTAAAGATTGGGTTTGCAGGAAGTAAATCATTAGAAGAATGTATTGCAGAATATATCGTATTAGAAAAATAAATATATGGTATAAATCCCGGAATCATGTTATAATTTCTGTAGGGTTAAATTGAACTTAAAGAAAGTCACCGGGTTCCGGGTTTATATCTTAAGAATATAAATTGGGAGGCTGGTGACTTTTGTTGTCTAAAAACAAAACATTTCTAGTTGCAAGTTACTTAAGGCTGTCCAGAGAAGATGGAGATAAAACAGTCAGTGAGAGTATTGCAAATCAAAAAACTATGATTGCTGAATTTATTAAGCAACATGATGATCTAGAGTTAGTAGATGAATATACCGATGATGGATACAGTGGTACGAACTTTGAACGTCCAGGATTTCAAAGAATGATGGAAGACGTAGAGAAAAAGAAAATCAACTGTATTATCGTAAAGGATTTATCAAGACTTGGAAGAAACTATATTGAAACAGGTAGATATCTGGAGACGATATTTCCTTTAAAAGGTATTCGATTTATAGCGATATTAGATCATTATGATAACTTTGAAAATGCTTCTGATTCAGACCAGATTATAGTTCCATTTAAAAATCTAATTAACGACGCTTATTGTCGAGATATTTCCACAAAAGTAAGAAGTAACTTTGCTGTAAAAAGAAGAGAAGGACAGTTTATAGGTAGTTTTGCATCTTATGGATATAAAAAAGATCCAAATAATAGAAACCATCTAATAATTGATCCTTATGCAGCAGATATTGTAAAAATGATATTTAAGTACAGAATCGATGGAATAAGTCCGGCCCGTATTGCAGATAAGTTAAATGAATCGGGTGTACTTCCACCTTCAGAGTATAAGAAATTAAACGGACTTAATTTTAGCTGTGGTTATAGATGTGGTGAAAACCCATCATGGAAAACAGTAACAGTAAATAGAATTTTAGAAAATGAAATCTATACAGGAACGATGGTTCAGGGAATTAACAGAAAAGTAAATTATAAAATTAAGCAGAGTAGACCTGTACCAAAAGAAGATTGGATAAGAGTGCCTGATACACATGAAGCAATAGTATCAAGAGACATTTTTGAATGTGCTCAGAATATTAGAAAGCTTGATACAAGGACTGCACCAGATAAAGACAGTGTATATATCTTTTCAGGATTAATTTATTGTGGAGACTGTGGCCAGAATATGGTGAAAAAGAAGGTAAAAGTTAGTGGTCATGTGTATAACTATTATCATTGCAATACGTACAAGAATAATAACGGATGTTCTTCACACCTTATAAGTGACGATAAATTACAGAAAATAGTTTTGAATGCTATTAGGGAGCAGGTTGAACTGCTTGTTAAAGTAGAAAACATTGTAAAACAGATTAGTAATATACCGAAAAACCATTTTGCAATAAAGATGATCGATAATCAGATGATGGTTTTAAACGATGAAATGGAAAAATATAAAGAACTTAAATCAAACTTATATAGAGATAAGGTTGATGAGATTATTTCAGAAGAAGAGTTCTATGAAATAAATCAACGTTTTTCTACTAAGTATCAAGAAGCAAAGACAAAGTATGAGGAGTTTGCAGATAAGAAGCAAAATCTTTTAGAAAAGGAAATCGAACTTCCAGGCTGGCTTGAAGACTTTAAAAGGTACGGAAATATAACAAAACTTGAAAGAAAGATAGTAGTAACGTTAATAGACAGAATAACTGTTTATAGCAAAAAGGAAATAGAGATTACATTTCGTTATGCAGATGAAATACAAGAACTTGTAAATATTGCTCATATTGAAAATGATGATATTAAATCGGAGGTAAGTAAAAAATGCGTTATGTAAGTTATACAAGGGCCGTTAGCTGGTGTCCGGTGGAAGATGACGATGAACGTACAATAGCTGTACAAAATGAACACATTGCAGAATTTGCTAAAGAACATAATTTTAGAATTACAAAAAAATATAGTGATAGAACGGATAGTGCAGATGCCCATAAAGGTTTTGACAGCCTTATGGAAGACGGAGTAAATAGAAAATTTGATTGTTTGGTTGTTGATTCAATATATCGCTGTGGAAGAAGTAATTCAGAAGTAAAGAGAAGAATTATTGATACATTATACCTTGCAGGAATACAGATTATTGTTGTTGAGGACAAGTTTATAAGTAAAGAAAATGATTTGGATCATATGAAAAAATATTGGAATACAGTGGTAGTAAATACAACACAAAAGAAAAATCCAAAGATTGTTGCAAAGAATAAGAAAACCCCTAATCCTTTTGTATCAAAACTTTTTTACGCTCCAACAAATGAACCGTTGTACCTTAGAACATATAAATTAGAACAATACTTTTTGCCAAGGAATACTTCGGTAGAAAAATATCCGAAAGTTACATACTTTTCAATGCAGGAAATGTTCGTAGAAATAATGAATAAGGAAGCAGAAGAAGCAGCAAAGATTCAGGAATTTATAGCAAAAGGAAATGCTGATGAATATATTGAAATGAAATTAAAACCATTAAGGGAAGAAATCACATCATTATTCGAAAGAGTTGCAAACAGGGAACTTACACTTATTGATGTAGAAAGACAATATCATTTAGGAGAAATAACAGAAGAAGAATTTCGTTATGTAAGAAAGAAATATTCTGAAGATCTGTATAAAACAGAAAAGGATTTTAACGCACTTACAGACAAGGCAACTAATATAAAGAAAATCATTAATGTTAGAAATCCCTGGCTTTTAATGATGAATAAATGGGAAGAAAAAGATATTTTTACAAATTCAGATATAAGAATATTTGTAGATAAAATTTACTTACACGAAGATGGAAAAATCCAGGTGATTCTAAGAGAAGGAATGTGGAAACGTGCACTTATTGAAAGAATGAAGGAGTTAAAAGACTATGGCAAGGAAGAGTAGAAAACAGCTAATTGGTAAAGAAAATATAGAATTTACAAGTAAAGCGTTAAGTAATACATTAGTTCCAGCAGCAATATATGCAAGATTATCTGAGGAAAATAATGGATATGACAGTGATGACAGTATAGAAACTCAGGTAAAGCTTTTAAAAGAATATGTTATAAATCATGAAGATTTGAAGCTGTCTGAAGTGTTTGTAGATAATGGATTCTCTGGTACAAACTTTTCAAGACCTGAATTTGAAAGGATGATGGAAAAAGCAAAGCATGGAGAAATTAAATGTATTGTAGTTAAGGATCTTTCGAGGTTCGGACGAGATTATTTGGAAACTGGTTATTATATAGAAAATATATTTCCACTTCTTGGGATAAGATTCATAGCGGTAAATGATAATTTTGACAGCTTTAATATAGAAGACAGAAACTCATTAATGATTCCAATTAAAAATATGGTAAATGATATTTATTCGAAAGATTTATCTAAAAAGAGAATGGCTACTTTAGAAATCAAAAAGAATAAAGGAATCATGGATACAGCATTTGCACCTTATGGATATAGATATATAGAAGGAACCAATCAGTTAGAACCTGTACCAGAGCTGATACCTTATGTAAGAATGATATTTTCATGGCATTTACTAGGAGTTAAAGATGCAGAGATTGCAAGAAGATTAGATCTTATGCAAGCTCCTACACCACGTAAAGTTCTTTGTGATAGAGGAATTGATGCTAAAAAGAAGGTGACACCATGGGATGCTTTTAAGGTTAGAACTATTATGTCAAATCCAGTATATGCAGGAGCTGTAGTATTTGGAAAGAGTACTAAGTGCCTCTATAAAAATATTAAGAAGTGTGTTGTTAATAAGCGTAAAGACTGGACTTGTTATTATGACAGACATCCATTTATTATATGTCCGGAAGAATACAAAATTATTGATGAAGAATTGAAAGCGGGCCAGGAAGAGTTCGCTGAAAAAAAGAAAAAACAGGAGTTTAGTCGAGTGAAAGAAGATATTTTTTATAATATACTGCGTTGTGGTGAGTGCAAGAAAAGATTGCCCTGTAAATTTAAAATTTATGATAATGGAGAAAATAAACTACTCAAATATACACATGTTTGTAATGTTAAGGAAACAGGAGAGTCATTTTCGCTTAACATTGAGCAGGATTTATTAAAGATGATAGTAATGGATCAGATAAAGATTCTTATTAAATCAGCAGTCGATAAAAAGAGATTGTTGCAGAATATTAATAAGAACAGGGATAAAAATCCAGTATCAGCTTTAGAAAAACGAATAGCAGCTTTAAGTGAAAAGAAACGTAGATATGAATTTAATACTGAAAATATGTATATAGATTTTGCAGAGGGTCTTATAGATAAGGAAGAGTTTCAGATGCTTAGAGAAAAGAACATTTTAAATATTCAGGAAATAAATCGTGAGATAGAAAGCCTGGAGATTAAGCGTAAAGAAACTAATACTGCCGTATTAAAATTTATAAAAAATGTTGATGAATTAGAAGCTTTTATAGATGAGATTGAGTGTTCAGACGAGATTATAAAGAAGCTTGTAAATAAGATCTATCTGTATAAGGATAACAAAGTTGAAATTATTTTTAACTGTGATGATATTATTCAGAACAGAGTTGTAGAAGAAATAATAAATGAAGGAGAATGGAATTGATTGCTTTTTATATGAGGCTGTCATTATCAGATGGTGACTTAGGTGTTGGTAATAAAGATGAAAGTAATAGTATAGAACATCAAAGAATGATACTTAGAAACTATGTTAAAGACAAAGGTATCGAAGGGGATGTGGCGGAATATGTTGATGATGGTTACACGGGAACAAATTTCGACAGGCCACAGTTTCAAAAAATGATAAGTGACTGCCAGAGACAGAAAGTAAATACAGTTATTGTAAAAGATATTTCAAGACTTGGTCGAGACTATATTGGCGTTGGTGATTATACGGAAAGAATATTTCCTATGTTAGGAATACGATTTATATCTGTTACAAACAACTATGATAGTGACAGATATGCAGGTCAGGCTGCAAGTTTCGACCTTGAAATAAACAGTCTTGTCAGTGCTATGTATAGTCGTGACATATCAAAGAAAAGGAAAAGTACCATACAGACTAAGTGGAGACAGGGAATCTCAACAAATAGTGATGCACCTTATGGCTATATGAAAGATCCAGATAATAAAGGGAAAATGGCTATTGATCCCGAAGCTGCAAGAACAGTAAGGTTTGTATTTAAAAAAGCAGCAGAAGGAATGCTTGTCACTGATATAGCAAGACTACTAAATGATAAAGGAGTTATCACACCAGAAGAATACAGGAAGACTCATAGAGATTGTAAATATCAGTCAACAACAGCTGTAAGAGCAAAAGAGCAGGCATGGGATTATCAAAAAGTAAGGATATTACTCAAAAGATTAGAGTATACGGGTACACTTGTTGCAGGTAAAAGATCTCCCATAAAAATTGGTAGTAAAGCACAAAGATTAAATGATAGATCTGAGTGGGTAACAGTTGAAGCTGCATGGGAGCCAATTGTTTCAAAGGAACTTTTTGAAAAGGCAAATCTGATTTTTAGAGAGAAGAAAGACTCAAGAGTAAATCCACCTAGAAAATATGCTTTAAAAGGAATTGGAAGATGTGGTACATGTGGACTTATATTAGATTACGAGACACAGGCTCATAGTACAAATTATAGATGTGGCCATGGAATTAAATTAGGTAAACATTCTAATTGTTGTAAGAAAAGATATCCATCAGAATTACTTGAAGGAACAGTTTTTAGGGCTGTTAAGTTATTATTAAATCGTTTATGTGATGTAAGTCAGTATGTAGAAAATAAGATTGAAGAAGATAAAGTTGAGGCTTTGGATAAAAGACAAAGTGATATTTTAAGACAAACAAAGACTTTAAAAGCTGATAAGATTTCATTATATGAATCGTATGCAGAAGGTCATATTTCAAGAGAACAGTATATATCAAAGAAGAACCAGGTAGTAAAACTTCTTGAAGATCTGGAAAAAGAAGTCAATTCAATAGAAAAGGAAAGAGACAAAATTGAAACTGAACTTTTCGACTTAAAAGATTTAGAAGAAAAAGTAGATGAGTTTATAATGGATACAAAACCGACACAGGAAATGTTTTCTACATTTATAGAAGCAGTATATGTATACAATGAAAATAAAATAGAAATTAAGTTTAAGTTTGAAGATAGGATAAGAAAAATTTTAGAAAAGGTTCAGTAGAGGTGATCAGGATGAAAGACGTATTTAAGAAAATAGTACTTCCGATAGTAGCAATTATACTTTTATTATGGATAGGAGAACACATATATATGGTGGATGGTCAGATAGACTGGTTCAGACTTTATCTTGTAATAGGGATTCCGTTTGGTTTCCCTTACATGATCTGGATAATTCCACTTAGAGGTAGTGTGGCAGAGCAGGTTGGAATACTTGTAATGGATGCACTTTGTGCAGCACTTATTGGATGCTTTGTTGCAGCAGGTATGGTTATAAGAGCTGTGTTCTTGATTCCAGTAACTGCAGTTAGGATGATAAGAAGATAGTATTAAAATTAATGTATATGAAAAGTGTATTAAAAATGAACTGGATTGGTGTTGATTCGCAGTCTGGAGCGAGTATTAAATTTGAGGAACCCAAAAAAAATATGCATTATTATGAATAGTTCGTATTAATCAATAAATAACAAAAATAAGAAATATTTAAAGAATAATAAAAAGAGAAGGAAAGCCGTTATCGATTTTCCTTCTCTGGTAAAACTCTGGATATCCGATCCAAAGCTACTTTGAGACTATGAAAAAAGTCTGTAAATAGAATTCTTCTATGATAATGAAATAGATGTTTTATCCTTGATATTTCTTTCTCATAAATTTTTAAATTATCGCGGTTCATCTAACACAGAATCTTTCTCATTAATGATTGTATGTATTCCGTTAACAATATTTTCGATCTTTTGAATATAATCTTCTACAAACTCTTTCGAAATATTGTTTTGTATTGCTGTTGCATGATCCCTGTCATTCTGATGTGCAATCGCATTTCTTCTTTCAAAGAGTTCACGCACGATTTTGGCACCATCTTTATTTGAAGTATTAGTATTGGCTCTTGGAAAAGCCTTAGCCATTGCATCTACGAAACCTACACCTATCAAATTCAATTGATCTCGCATACTTTCCACAGAAAGAAACACATCTCGACTAAATCGATTGTTCAAATATTC
>SAMEA104404100__coassemble_2861_pt1 | contig 12346 bp, 10 predicted proteins | sample SAMEA104404100__metabat2_high_PE_088 | metagenome-assembled genome bin SAMEA104404100 (sample SAMEA104404100) | Balaenoptera acutorostrata
ACAGCTCAGGACGAGCCTCCTTTATGTTACTCTGGTCCAGATTGAAGACATTGTATAGAAGGATTTGTAATACATTAAACCATAGATAGATATATAAGATATGGTAGGCGGTAAGTAACAAACTGGTAACAAAATATGGATTTTAAAGGTAATAATAAGAAAGCAAATTACAAGCATGTGGTTGAATAACAAAATGTGTATTCCTGGGTTTGCGAAATCCTTATAAAATTTTACAAAGATACAATAATCCCAATTATATACGCTATAGTCTTGAAGAGAATCAGCATGAATTGGGAGTCCTAGGATTAAATATGATGAAGGACTATTTCTCACTATTTTATAACAAGGAGTTGTTTCACTCTATTATATCCAATCCATAGATTGTATTCTATCATCAACGGCCATAATCTTAGTGTGTTGTAAAATAAAGAACTAAACCTATAGGTTTATAAATAATTAATATTATCTTTGCGTTATAAATAACGATATTAATGGAATTTGTAAGGGTAATAGAAGGTTTTGACCATCTTTGGGCAGTACAAGAGCCTGATAAGGAATTTGATGAATTGACAGCTTTATTTGAAAAATGGAATGATGCTGGCTACCTTCTTGAATTTTTCAAAGATAATTTTGAAGATTTGAAGAACTACTTCAAAATAGAAAAGATTTCACAAGCAATTCAAGATACGTTTGATGATTCTGATGCTCTGGAAGAATTAATTCTTACTTTTCCATATACAGAAAACCTGGACTCGATCTTTAAGCCTCTTGACATTACAGATACAGTCAATACGGAACTGACACGTCAGAAGGCAAGAAATTGGAATCGAGTGAGACATGATAGTTGGCTTAGAGTCTATGCAATAAGACTTGAACCAAATGTTTACGTTGTTACTGGTGGTGCCATCAAACTGACACGAACCATGCAGGACAAGGAACATACAATGGTAGAACTTGCAAAGCTTAATAGGTGCAAGGATTTTCTACGACAAAATGGTGTCTTCGATAAAGACAGTTTTATGGATTTAAATATGGAGGATTAAAAAATGAGCAAAACAATCAACTTTTTGAAAGAGCATGAGAGCCAAGTTCCTTCAAAATTCCAAGAAAATGCAGAATGGAGACGTGAAAACCGTGAATGGCTGCGTTGGTCTCGTGATGTTGCTTTGTCTTTAGTTGAATATATGGAAACTAATGGCATCAACAGAAATGGACTGGCAGAACGTCTTGAAGTTACGCCTCAATATGTTAGTAAAATATTATCAGGCAAAGTCAATTTTTCGTTTAAAAGTATAGCTGAAATTGAAAATAAACTTTCTATTAGACTATTAAACATTATGGAACTAGCTTGAATAGCTATAAATTTACAAGGGAAGATGATACGAATACTAATCATCCTCCCTTATTTTTTTAAGTGTTTTGGGTTCTGCAAATGTATGTCCGACAATTGTTCATTGATAACTTAAAATCCGTTGGTAGGATGCTATATCAAATGCTTCTATCAACGGATTCTTTATTTTATACAGGCATAAAGAAATAATACTAATACGCATACGAGAAAAGTACCAGTTCAAAAACTAGAAGATTACACATGTACTTCAAGTAAAAGTCCAGTTTCTCGTTTGGTAACAATCTCTATTGAAGTATCGTCAGCAAAAAGTTTTCTCAGTTTAGTAATGAATGCATCAAGACTGCGAGAGGCGAAATAATCATCTTATGTATTCCAAAAACGGCTCAAAATAGCATCCCTTCTTACTACTTCACCTTTGTTTTCTGCAAGTACCTGAAGGATTTGTGCTTCTCTTACTGTAAGTGTTATTTGTTTGTTCCTTTCATTGTCGAGCAATGTAGCGTGTTTGGCATTTAAGGTGTAATGTCCGAATTTATATATGTCTTCTTCGTTCCTGCTTTTCCTACCTTCTTTCATTCTTAGAATGGGACGTAGATGTGCAAGATAATCCGGAACAAAAGGCTTTTTTACATAATTATTTACACCTATATCATTGCCTTTTCTTACATCTTTTGGCGAAGTCAAGGCTGAAGCAAAAAGTACCGGAGTTTCACCATCAGTCTCTCTTATCCTTTTTACTATATCAAATCCATTCATCACAGGCATATCTATATCTGAAATGATAATATCAGGCTTGATTTTTTTCCATGCCTCAATACCTTCCTTACCATTTTCGGCCACAGTGACTTCATTGCCACCTATAATTTCCAGCAGCCCAATTTGTACTATAAACTTGAAGGAAACGTCTATGTGTTTGATTCAGGTAATTGAAGTCTGTTGACTCAGAAAATCTCTATAGAAATCTAATTATCAATGATTTCAAAGAATAATTTGCAATTTTAAGTGGAAACTAATGCTATATTATCTTAAAAGAATTGAGTTAAATATTTGGTAGTATGGAAATATATGTTGAAATTTGCGTTACGTAATTTAGGTAACGTAAAAAAAAGAAATAACATGAAACCAAATAATCCTTTCCTTATATCAGGCTATCACAGCCCTGATTTCTTCTGCGACCGTGATACAGAAACAGTTACTATGCTCGATGCTCTCTACAATGGACGCAATGTAACTTTGATAGCCCCCCGTCGTATGGGCAAGACGGGTTTGATAAGTCATGCATTCTATAAATTGAAAGAACAGGAATCAGATATAGTTACACTATATATGGATATATTTCCGACTCAGACCTTAGGTGATTTTGTACGTCTGTTCGCAAGCACGGTATTAGGAAAACTAGATTCAGTACCACAGAAAGCCTTGAATCGTATCAGCAAGTTTATTCGAAGCTGCCGTCCTCTTTTTACGTTGGATGAGTTTACTGGTATTCCACAAGTTACGATAGATATGTCTCCTACAGAAGAGGAAAACACATTAAAGGAAATCTTTGAATATTTGGCTTCTTCTGAAAAACGATGCTATATAGCCATAGATGAATTTCAACAAATAGCAGATTATCCAGAGAAGGGGCTAGAGGCTTTATTACGATCGTATATACAGTTCCTTCCTAATGTGAATTTTATATTTGCTGGAAGTAAGCAACATGTAATGCGAGAAATGTTTACATCGTCAAAAAGACCATTCTATCAAAGTACACAGCTACTTACTATTGGAACTATAGACAAAGAGAAATATTTTCGTTTTTCGATGCATCATTTTGCAAAGCACAATACTCATATACAAGAAGATGTATTTAATTATATTTATGATAAATTTGAGGGCCATACTTGGTATGTACAAGATATTCTGAATCGTCTTTATGGATATAATCGTGATGTTGATACAGACTTAGCAGAATACGCCACCAAGCAAATCATTTCAGAACTAAGTTTTTCTTACGCAGATTTATTGAAAGCTTATTCGCCTGGTCATGTTCGTTTACTGAAAGCGATAGCTAAAGAAGGATGTGTGAAGGAGATTCTCTCTGGTGAGTTTATCTCTAAGCACAGGTTGCGAGCAGCAAGCAGTGTCAATTCTTCGCTAAAGAAACTCATAGAAAATGAACTTGTCTATCTTAGCGATAATGGATATATTATATATGATCGTTTTATGAGTGAATGGTTGAGAAATCAACCTTTTTAAAAAGGGGAGGGGAAATATTCTTACCTATATATCACAGTCAGCTATGTAGTTTTAATCTATAAACAGTACAGACTAAACAAGTAGTAAACGATGAGTCTTTGTACTTATAAATTCAAAACTAACAGAAACAAGAATGTATCATAATTATTATAAGCAGCTCATGGCTAATTGGAATATATCCAGATTGAAGTTCCACGGATTGCGACATAGCTTTTAAATATAGGACATGCGTTTACATTAAAAACGCATGTCCATCTGTACATTTACATTGCATGTATAGAATCACGGGAGACTCATTTGCACATTTCGACAAAAGATTAAATATTATTCATCAGGAGTCGTAATTTTGTTTCTTATTTCTGAGGGAGATTTTCCAAATGTTCTTTGGCAGTAGTTTGTTAGGTGTGCAGGAGAAGAAAAATTTAATTGTTCCGAAATTTGACTAAGAGTTAAGGCTGGGTCAGTTAATTTTTGCATGACAATTTCCTTTTTATTTCGTTGAATCCAAACACCTATTGATTCGCCAAATTCTTGCTGGAATCGTCTTCGGAAAGTACTTTGTGACAAATTACATAGGGATGCTAACTCTTTTATACTTTTCACGTTCAACCAATTATCCAAAACTACTAGCCTCATGTCTTCTTCCCCTTTATTTCCTAATAAATTATAGAGGAAACTAGCAAGCTCTATGTCGGAATAGTAAAATCGTAGTAACCAAAAGAGTTCCTTCAATTTAAGTTCGTGTATATGAAAACAATTTATGCCCATATCAAGGTATGTTTGCATACCTCTTAAGAACAGGATAAGTGGGTGCTTTATCTCAATAGCCTTGAACTTATAATGCAGTTGTTTCTTCAGTTGATTCATTTGAGTAAAGTGATATTTAGTACAAGGAGAAATAAGTTTCTCAAACTGTGCCACCATAACCTTGCAATCTGAATAGGTTTCAATTACAATAGAATCATTCCTTGATAGAAAAATCATGTGCTTTTTTGTGAGTCTCATTCTTTTTCCTCTACATGTCAAATAAAGGTTTCCCTTAAGGATGAATAAAATAGCTTCTCGTTCCATAACATGTTCTAAAAAAGAATTCTCTAACAAATCATGTTGTGTAAACCCTTCATTTATAGGTGTCTTGTAATTAAAACATGATACATGCTTTTCTAAATAAAATATTTTTTCAGTATTTTTCTCCATGACGATTTAATATTAGCTAATTTATTGAATCCGTAGTTTTACTCCGCTATCTTAACTGTTCATTTTCGATAAATTCTCAAAAGTATGTAGAGGCATACATCCATTTAGTGATAAAAGGATTTACAAAACTAACGATGTGTAATGATACGTGGTTTATGCATATTCCCGTTTTTATCGATTACTTCAGCCCTAAAAAGCGGATTTGTTCTTTAGCGGTTGTACATTATATCCATATCCGTGATATTGTCCCCACGCATTTCTATACCATGAGCGTCCTTGCAAATACATAGTTGCTGAAGAATATGGCTGTGCTGCATCAGAAGTCCAATAAGCACAGTGTTTGCCTATTTCATATGTGTTCGCTTGTCGATTCATATATCCTCCATCGTATTTAAAAATCTTATGAATATCATCGTATCCATAACTTGGAGCCTTAAAGCATCCACCTTGCATCACTGAAAATCCAACAGGAGAGGGGTCGTAAATGCTTTTTGTTGGATAAAAGTATTGGGTATTGTTATTGTCACGCTCTTGAAGGTTCACATTCCAAAGGTTCATATACGTATCGATTGTCCATGATTCTCCTAGACCACCACCACCAAAAGGAGAGTAATTAAAGAAGATATAAGGAAAGCGAGAGGCTAATCCTGCTGTCCCTCCATATTTTTTATAGTAGTTATTGCTATTATTATTTGCGTCGGCTCGTTTAAACCGATATTCATTATTATCATAATATAGTTCTTTACGGGTCTCTTTAGCCACCGAAGCAGGCATCGGATCCTTTCTTCCCCATTGGTAATAGGTCGCATTTCCTTTTCCATTGGTTGATAATTCAAATGGTAACGTCAACTTTGAATCAACCTTGCTCTCAGCTAACGAAATACCTAATGAAGAAATATCCTGTTTAAACCGAACGACTAAAGATCTTCCTAGTTTGATAAAATTTTCAAGAGGATCTACGTATGCACAAAAACCCAAGGGTATTGGCATTAATTCGGGAGCCTTCTCTTTTCCTAACATGTCTATTACCAATGATTTCTGTACTGTTACGAGGCTCGTCCCTAAGACATAAGGCGTTACCCAAATATGCCAACTCCAAACAATATCTTGTGTGGAATGTCCGGTACTCTCATCCTTTTTCCATCTCCTAACAGCTATGATTGCATTACCTTGACGTATAGATGCTTTAGGAACTGTAAATCGTACACGTTTCACCCCTCCCTCTTCAAATAATTCAATCTTTTGAATCAAACCTGGAGCATCCTGCCATATCAAACAAGCATCTTGTACGTCTGTTTGCCGAGAGATATATGGTGTATAAATCGCAGCATTGTCAAGATTTTTAAATCGTGAGAGTGCTTGATCCTTTGGGTCTTGAGCGGTTCTGATATATCCGGATTCATTCTCTTTGCCGTCTACAACTCCATTACCATAGACCACGGGAAAGGAATAAGTACCTGCAGCATTGATAATATAACAGTTTGCTGTGTTTTGTATATCACTTTCTCCTGTAGAATTGGAAAGATTGTATACCCCCTTAACCTCATCAGTATTCTGCAAAGCAGCGTCATAGGACATTTTTCGATCATGGAGTTGATATGTATGACGAATCATTTGTGTTGAACCTTCTCCACTATTGGGAAAAGATTCAATCCACTTGGGCTTTGCTGTGGAAAAGCTAGTTCCATTATCTACAGAAAACTCAGTGCTCCATGGTAAGGGAATTGTGCGCACAGGTTTACCTGCAGCGGTAACCTTTGCATAACTTTTTAATGAAAAATCACCTGTAAGTAAATGAGAATCCAAATCAAAATCATTAGCAGAACCATGTAAACCTTCAAATTGAAGAATCGGTTCGACTTCTATACTCGAAAGCGATATCCTGTATCTTACGATTTTTCCCATAGGCCATTGGTCTCCAGCAATATTTGCTGATAAAACATGGGTATCACCTGTTAGCTTATGAACATAAGTAATCTCTATGGCAGCATTAGGTGGCAACACTTGAGGAATCATCATAAATGTAACTTCGTCAGAAGTGATTGGCTGACCCTCTAATTCTTTTAGTTCTGAATTAATGTTTTGTGTAAAAGAAGCCACAGGACTCTGTTCTGTGTCCCATTCTTTGGCCCCTACCTTATGTTTTCCGCTGCCACGGACTCCTTTAATGGATATTTGGGTTATCTTACCAGGTAAGAATTTACTTCCTGTTTCGAATTTCACAGCAGTGAGTGCATGATAATAATTAAGGGGGACTGATGTACTTCCCTTTCCATCATAACCAGCGGTATATGCAAATAACAGGTCGCTCTGTTCGTTCGCATTGGAGGGAACGATATACGATATTTCAGGATACTGCTTCTGAACGATGCGAGACCATGATAATCCTTTCGCTTGAAAAGGTGCGTAAGAAAAAAAAGAAACATGCATACCTTTTCCTGGCCACCTATAACCAGATAAAGTCCACCCCTGATCTTTAGAAACTTTCTCGTTGTGAAAATAGTTTTCAATACTTGTTGGGCTATTTGGAGAATCTTTCCATACAATAGCATCCATGCCTATGTGCTGATAAAAATTAAGTTGATTCACGGGTACAGAACGTGTAGTTCTTGCACATAGACTTTCAGTAGCAATGCTCTGATGAAGATAAACGTCCAGTCCAATATCAGAGGAAGATAACGAACGAATAGCACATAAAGTATCCTTTGTTTCTTTCCTTACTGACGAACGAGTTCCGGTCATTAATGTCCATTGATCACTGTTGGCTATTTCAAAACAAATAGCATTAGCCTGGTTATCTACATCATGGTATAAATCGTCAGAACAAGCCATGCTCGACAATAATAAGACTATTGTAAATAAGAAGTTTATCCTTTTCATCAAAGCAAAATGTGTTATTTTATGAGTACCCAGAAGGAGATAGAGTAAAAACTCCCGGATATGACTCCGTCCAACTCCTTTTGGGTGAATTAGCAGTCAATAATCAAAACTAATCATTATTGGCCACTGGTTTATTTCAAAACAAGAAAGTCTGTTTCTTTTAAGATTACATATCTTTATTTTGGACAGGAGCTTCTTCCCATTGTTTAACCTCAACTGTAAACTTGATTGGCTCACCCAAGATATCCTCACCAGCCTCTTCTTCAGGTTGTGTGTCAGGATCCTTTTTACCTGCTCCGTTGGTAAAGTCTAGGGTATAAACATACTTTTTCCCAGCTTCCCAATTAGTATCTAATGCTATAGAAGCCCAACCATATTCATCCGCATTTTGTTTTGGGAATATACGCATACCACTTTTTGCGGTAATTTGAATCTTTACACTCAGATAAGCTCCAGTTTTGGAGTTCGTTTTATCAGTAGAAGAATCCCATCCTGTAAGTTGCTGTGGCAATAGCATGGCATTACCATTATCAAACATCAACGACTTTGCTACATTGTTCAATTCGACAGGAGAATTATCATATACAAACTCATAATTAGTCTTCTCTGAATCTGATAAAGTCCATTTCTTTGCCGCTAAATCGAATGTTCCTTGAGAAACAGGCTTACCGAAGCGAACTCCTGCTACTTTATACGTGTAATTAGGGTTAGCATTCTTTGCTTGTACTTCAATCTGCGATAAGGCATGTTCAAATGTCAAGGGAACACCTGTTGAACTATTTGCTTCCTGAGTTCCGGTAGCCGTTGCAGTAACCAAGTCAACTTGCTGTTTTACATTCGCATTCGGACTGAAATCTACTATTTCCTGCTTATCGTTCTGTATTTTATTGTCCTCAGCGGCATCAAAGGGAGCAAAAGCATAAAAGGTATGTTCCGATGTTTTGTCCAGCCAGTTATGAATAGCTTCTGATGTAAAAAAACCTCCAGACTTCGAAAAGTCATCACCAAAATAACGTTCGCCGTTAACTATACATACGGCTTTGAATTTGGTGAGATTGCCTGTGTTTACTTCAACCCCACGAGTCTGCATCGTAGTTCTAAAGTCTATGGCGCGACTCTTAGAGATTTCAATTGTTTCATCATTGGAACACGAGGCCATTGCCAAAACAGCAAGAGAGGCCATTAAAATTGATTTCTTTTTCATGTGCTTAAAAAATTAATAAATAAGTTGTTACATTTTTATATCTTCATTTATTTCTATCCACCCATCTACCTCCGGCTTAAATCCACCTCCATTTACAATAGGTTTAGGCAAGGGTAATCCATCCAAAATTATATGTACTGTCTTCCGGTCTGGCGCATCATGAATTTGATTGCTAACATCGTATTGATAATACCATTGCCGACCATCACTCAAAATGGCATATACCATTAATGTGTGATTACATTGTTTATGGCTGGAACAACCGAAGTGCAAAAAATTGCCTTTTAAAACAGTCCCGTCATAAGCCCCAATCAGTTCGAAAGGAACAGTCACTTTCTCTTCCGAATATGAAGAACTGGAAGGAAATATTCCTCCAGATAATGAAGAAATAGTACCTCTTAGGGAGGTGTTATACTTCAGATTTTTTACATTATGAATTTCTATAGTATATTCACAACATTCAGAGTGTGGATAAAGAACGATTTCGCCATTCGAGTCATCATCGTATTCTACTCTAAAGTTTTGTTTTGCATCAAACCATATGTCATTTATAGACCTTGCAATGGGTTCTGTGCCTGCATGTTCTGCACGGGGAATAGTTCCTATATTTTTAAGACCTAAATCGCCCAAAAGGTCAGTTTCACGTGATCCAAATTCAAAAGTTTTAAAAGTCTCTGTGCCTTTATATCTTACTCCCTCGACATCGCTATTTAAACAGATAACATCGTAAGAACCCCAAGGCAAACGTACATAACCACCACTACATCCAGGAATATCATGCTTAATCATTGAGCCGTCTTCCTTACGATAAAAAAACACAGCCATTGATTTGGCACACACATTCGGTGACAATTTCCAATCAAAGTTTACATGAATTGTCTTGGTATGGTCATGATCATAACATAGGCTTTTATGCTCACAAGATACGAGGACCGACAATAGCAATACAGTTTGAATAAATTGCTGAAAATATTTCATCTCGCACCTCCTTTATAGTTAGTGTTTTCTGAGCCCAATCGCCAAACGAGTGATATCTCTGCTTTGGTTGGCACGAACCAATTCCTCTTTTTTGTAGATTGCCATACGTAATGGTTGTCTTTCGGGATGTATATCTGATATGTACCTCCTAAGTATCCCATTCCTATTGTAAAGTCGATGTTAAGCCTTTTCAAAAGAGGTAAAGAATAACCATAAGAGATTCCTCCGCCAAAAGACCATTTGTCAGATAGATACCCTTTGCTACCCATTTCAAAATCGTATGTCAACATCAAACCATATATACCTAAATGATGGCCACTCATGGATACACTTTCAGATGAAGAGAAATATTTCCTTATTTCAACGTCTCCTCCATAAATTCTCCAATATTTATGCGTTTTATCGTTTTTCCACCAGGCATAATTCCAGTTGGTTATCAGGGAGATATTGTTTCCAAGATAAAATTCTAAACCAATATTGGGAATAAGTAATGCATCCATAAACAGATTAGAACGCAAATTTATAGAGATTGACTTCTGTTGCTTATGAATTATGCCATCTGCATTCATCGGAAGCACAATTGGTATTTCAGGGGCCTTAGAAATCATCAAACTATTAATTTTATCGCATGAGAGTTGTATTTTAGGAAGCTGAACCTCCTCCTTGATAACATCAATAGGAGTAGACTTTATTGTCAACACGGCCGAGCGTAATTGGGGAAACATATTTTTACTCATATATTTCCACGCAAAACCGTTTTGAAATTCTTTTAAACCTTTTTTCTTATGTTCTGTGGAATCACAATTACTTATAGTCAGTAATAATTCCTGCTTATCGATGATGTTAGATGCTTTAACTAAAGTAGCTAAACCCTTCCAATCTTCACCGATCGAAATATTCTTTCTAACGTTGTTTAGAATAAGACTGCAATTCGTATTCTTTAATAAAGAGATTAATGATTCTAGTCTATTCACTGATAAAGTGTTATTTAATGAATATGATCCCTCAGGCGAGGCACTTGAAAGGATCTTAACCTCTACGATTTCGCAAGTGGCTTTAATTCTTTCGTAATAAAATAATAACTCACATAATGTACTGTCATTTTTTTTGTAATGTAAATCAAGATTGCTTTTTCCCTGTTTGAAAAAAAATCTAAAGGATTTTTCCTTAACAGGTAAACGTTGATTTTCACCCTGAGCAGTGGCTTCAAGAGTGAATAAATGCAACAACAATATAATTATTATACCACTTCCTAATTTCATAAATATCTTATTTCACTTAGACTTTGCAAAAGTACAGGGATTTGACTGATGTTTACTTACACATAGCGGTCATTTAATAACATAAACATGTCATGATAAAAACGCATGACCGATGTTTACCCCCCCTATTTGTATGGGATTAAATTTCTCTCTTATATATAATGCCGTGAGAGTTCCACTGGATTCTCACGGCATTTTCATTACTTCGTTTCGTTACTTATAAACATCGAGCAGAACATACCTCGCTATACTGATAGAAATGGCTAAGGAAACACAAAACACTCCAATGATTTGCCACAATTTATGAGAATGGAAAATATAAAGGTTGGCAAAACAGAGAGTTGTCATTAATGAAATATGAGCGATAGCGATTATCACTAAACTATAGAACATGAACTCTGAAATGTATTTTCTGCTATTTACAACGGTAAATCTTCTGAGGACTTCTGTTGCTTCCTCGTTCATCTTTCCCTTTATATGGTCACATACCTCATCTGAATAGACAAGCATCTTCTCTTTCAGACTGGGATTGCATTTTATTGTTGAAGCTTTATCCAGTTCCTCTATCATAGGCCTCATGTTCTTCGTAAGACATTCGGTCGTTTCTATGAATAGATGAATATTCTCATTCAAGTTATTAAGCACTTCTGTGTTTTCTTTGAGAAGCTTAGTCTGTTGTTCGTATAATTGTAATGATTCAGCATTCTGCATTGCTGAATCCATTTCATCAAAGTCAAATTTCCCCATAGGTTATCTTTTCCTTTTAGGTTTAAACCTTGGTATTACTGCCGCATGAATGGCTGCCAAACGTGCACACTTGCGTGCCCACTCCATATCGTCATCGTCTTTATCTCTCCAGGGCAAATCACTCTGACCACCGCCACCACCGCTTGATGGAACGTCATAAGGCTGCATCAATCCGATGAAGAATGCAACTGCTATATCTTTAAGTTCGTCACAGTTCTCAATGGTTCTATAATCGAACTCATTATCGAATAAGTCGCTTACCGATTGAGGTATATAACAGAACTTTTTATCCTCCCCAAAAGGAACGGAACAGGGCACATAATCTCTGTGTGGCTGTAGGTAATCCACTCCAGAAGGTGAACGATATGTTGGTCTAGCCTGTGTTGTCTTGCTCTCAGGTGAATCGGTTCTGCGCTGCTCTTGTTCTGACTGATGCAGTTTCTTCCACGTGTTCTCAATCTTCGATGCAGTCAGGTTTCTACCGAT
>SAMEA104404100__coassemble_3050_pt1 | contig 11697 bp, 11 predicted proteins | sample SAMEA104404100__metabat2_high_PE_088 | metagenome-assembled genome bin SAMEA104404100 (sample SAMEA104404100) | Balaenoptera acutorostrata
AATAGAAACTGGAAACCATGAAGAACTTATGAAGCAGGGTGGATATTATAAACAGTTATATAATTCACAGTTCGAATCGTAATTAAATAGAAAGATTAGAGGCAGATGTAGTGAAACTCATCTGCCTTTGTTAATATATTACATTTTTAAAGGAGTTAATTGTGCATAATGTACATGATATTGAATAGTAATCTATTAATTTTATCAAAAAATAAGAAGTAATTAAAAGATTAATAAATTAAACGTGGGTAAAAAGGGTAAAATGTCATGTCGGATTAAAATAAATACAAAAGAAATGGACATTTTACCAAAAAAATATGCAAAAATACAACCAAAAAGGACAAAAGTCCTATTCTTGTATGGGACAATGTGCTATATTAATGGCAGATGAAATAGTGATCAAAAAAAGGAGGATACAAAATCATGAAAAAGAAATTGATCGCATCATTACTTGCAGGAGTAATGGCATTATCATTAGTAGCTTGTGGAGGCACTAAAGATGATGCACCAGCAGCAGACGGCGCTACACAGGAAGGCGAAATGAAAGTAGCAATGGTTACTGACTCTGGAGATATCACAGACCAGTCATTCAACCAGACAACTTACGAATCAGCAAAAGCATGGTCAGAAGAAAAAGGATATGATTTCACATATTACAAACCAGAAAGTGATAATGATGAAGCCAGAATCGCAAGTATCGACCAGGCAGCAGCAGACGGAGCTAACGTAGTTATCTTACCAGGATTCCTTTTTGAAAAAGCTATTGCAGAGCAGGCAGATATGTACCCAGAAATTAAATTCGTAGGTCTTGATATTGCATCAGGAGCTGAAGGACATGACAATGTATACTGTGCAACATATCAGGAAGAAATTTCTGGATACCTTGCAGGACAGATGGCAGTTAAATCTGGATACAAACACTTAGGATTCTTAGGTGGAATGAATGTACCAGCTGTTACACGTTTCGGATATGGATATGTACAGGGTGCTAATGATGCAGCTAAAGAACTTGGTATTGTAGACGAAGTAGAAGTTGAATATGTATGTGGTGGACAGTTCTACGGTGATGCTGATATCACAGCTTACATGGATACATGGTACGGAACAAAAGGTGTAGAAGTTGTATTTGCATGTGGTGGAGGAATCTACACATCAGCAGCTGAAGCAGCAGTTAAAGTTGATGGCGGAAAAGTTATCGGTGTTGACTCTGACCAGTCACCAATTATTGATGAATACCAGGAAGGTTTAACACTTACATCAGCAACAAAAGGTCTTGCAGCAACAGTTAAAACAATCCTTACAGCTATCGACAATGGCGAATGGGATAAATATGCAGGAAAAGTTGATAACCTTGGAATCGTTTCTGAAAATCCAGAAGAGAACTTCGTAACACTTCCAATCGAAACAACACAGTGGAATGACAACTTTACAGAAGATGATTATTTAGCACTTGTTAAAGATATCCTTGATGGAAAGATTGAAATTTCTAGCGATATCGAAGCAATGCCAGCAACAGATATTAAAGTTACAGACTACGACAGCATTAAATAATTACTTGAATTTTAATTTTATAAAGTTGGGAGCAGGTGAAAAAACCAGCTCCCTATTTTAAACAAAAATTTTATCGGAAAAACGAGTAAAATGTCTCAAAAAACAAGAAATTTGAGATTTTATAAAAAATAAACAAGATGAAGGGAGGATTGTAAAGAATGGAAAATTACGCAATTGAGATGTTAAATATAACAAAAAGATTCCCTGGAATCATTGCTAATGACAATATTACTTTACAGTTGAAAAAAGGCGAAATACATGCACTTTTAGGTGAAAATGGTGCGGGAAAATCTACACTTATGAGTGTCCTTTTTGGTTTATACCAGCCGGAAGAAGGAGAAATTCACAAAGACGGAAAGAAAGTTGAAATCAACAATCCTAACGATGCTAATGATCTTGGAATCGGAATGGTTCATCAGCACTTTAAACTTGTTGAATGTTTCAGCGTTCTTGACAATATTATCCTTGGCGTTGAGGATACTAAAAACGGATTATTAAAGAAAGCGGATGCAAGAAAGAAAGTTCTTGAACTTTCAGATAAATATGGTCTTGCAGTTGATCCAGACGCACTTATTGAAGATATTACAGTTGGTATGCAGCAAAGAACAGAGATTCTTAAGATGCTTTACCGTGATAATGAAATTCTTATTTTTGATGAGCCTACAGCAGTACTTACTCCACAGGAAATTAAAGAACTTATGCAGATTATGAAAAGTCTTGCTGCTGAAGGTAAAAGTATCCTCTTTATTACACATAAATTAGCTGAGATCATGGAAGTAGCGGACAGATGCTCAGTACTTAGAAAAGGTAAATATATCGGAACAGTAGATATTAAAGATACAACACCTGAGAAATTATCTGCAATGATGGTTGGTCGTGACGTTAACTTTAAAGTAGATAAGAAACCATGTACACCAGGAGAGGTTGTTCTTGATATTAAAAATATGACAGTTGAGTCAAAGATACACAAAAACAATGCTGTAAATAATGTATCACTTAAGGTTCGCCGTGGTGAAATTGTATGTATAGCAGGTATCGATGGAAACGGACAGACAGAGTTTGTTCATGGTCTTACAGGACTTGAGCATGTTAAAGAAGGAACTATTATAATGAACGGTAAAGACATTACAAAAGCTCCTATTAGAAAGAGACTTGTTGATGGAATGAGCCATATTCCTGAAGACAGACATAAACATGGTCTTGTACTTGATTATTCACTTGAGGAAAATATGGTTCTTCAAAGATATTTTGAACCTGAGTTTACAAATAAAGCTGGATTCTTAAAGAAAAAAGCTATTAGAGAATATTCAGATAAACTTATTGAACAGTATGATGTTCGTTCAGGACAAGGTTCAATTACAAAGGCTCGTTCAATGTCTGGTGGTAATCAGCAAAAAGCCATTATCGCCCGTGAAATCGATAAAAATCCAGAACTTTTAATAGCAGTTCAGCCAACACGTGGACTTGATGTTGGAGCTATTGAATATATTCATAAACAGATAGTAGCACAAAGAGATGCAGGTAAAGGTGTTTTACTTGTAAGTCTTGAACTTGATGAAGTTATGAATGTTTCTGACAGAATCCTTGTTATGTATGAAGGAGAGATTGTTGGAGAATTTGATCCAAAAACTGTAACTGTAGAAGAGTTAGGTCTCTACATGGCTGGATCTAAGAGAAAGGAGGTTTCAAGTAATGAATAATAATAAAGATAAAAAAGACAGCATTTTAAGAAATAGTGCATTTCAGACAATTATAGCTTCTTTTCTTTGTATCATTATTGGAATCATAGTTGGATATGTAGTACTTCTTATAATAAATCCTAAGGGAGCAGGAGAAGCGGTTGCGGCAATTCTTAAGAACTTTATGTTCTATCCAAGTGGAGTTGCAAGAATGAAATATTTTGGAGCAACACTTGTAAAGGCAGCAACACTTCTTATGTGTTCACTTTCAGTACTTTTTGCTTACAAAGTTGGTCTTTTTAATATCGGAGTAGCAGGACAGTACGTAGTTGGCGCAGGTGCAGCGCTTTACTTTGCAGTAGGACTTAAGATGCCTTGGTATGTATCACTTATAGCAGCAGTATTAGTTGCAGCTTTAGTTGGTGGTTTATCAGGACTTCTTAAAGCATACTTTAACGTTAACGAAGTTATCTCAAGTATTATGCTTAACTGGATTGGACTTTATTCAGTAAACCTTCTTTTATCTACAGTAAAAGAAAAAACATCTCCATATACAATAGCAATTAAAGAAGTTAATCCAAATGGAACACTTCCAAATGCTGGACTTAATGGTATCTTTAAAAATGAATTTGTAACAATAGGACTTATTATAGCAGTTGTTTCAGCAATTCTTATATGGGTTTTACTTGAGAAAACAAAACTTGGATTTGAACTTAAAGCAACAGGTCTTAACAAAAATGCCGCTAAATACTGTGGTATGAAAGAAAAAAGAAATACAATTCTTACAATGTTTATAGCAGGTGGACTTGCAGGACTTGGTGCAGCTATTTTCTTCCTTACAGGTATTGAGCAGTGGATGGTACAGATGACTAATATTCCAGCAATGGGATTCAATGGAATCGCAGCAGCATTCCTTGGTGGATCACACCCAATTGGAGCAATTTTCTCATCTTACTTTATTCAGCACATTACAAGTGGTGGTGCTTATGTAGATAAGACAATGTACTGTGCACAGATTTCAGAACTTATTTCAGCATTTATTATTTACCTTTGTGGTTTCGTTCTCTTCTTTAGAATATGGTTTAACAAGTTCCTTGATAAACGCGAAGAGAAGAAAGCTGCTTTAACTAAGAAAGGAGGAGAAGCATAATGTTATTATTAGTTCAATATACTTTAATATTTGCTTCTGTTCTTGTGCTTGTAGCACTTGGAGGATGCTTTTCAGAACATAGTGGAGTTATCAATATCGGTCTTGAAGGAATCATGGTAACAGGTGCCCTTGGTGGAGCGCTTATGATGAAATATTTATCAGGCGATATGGCAGCGCCATTAGTAATATTACTTGTAATACTTGCAAGTGTTGGTGTAGGAATGGTCTTCTCACTTTTACTTGGCGTTGCAGCTATTAAATTTAATGCAGACCAGACACTTGTAGGAACAGCCCTTAACCTTTTAGGACCTGCCGCAGCAGTAGTTCTTGTAAGAGCGCTCAACACAGCAGAAAACTCTTCTAACGTTTCATCAGCAATTAACTATGGACATGTTAAGAAAGCTTTTATAGTTAATATTGGAAAATTTGAATTTAACTGGTTTATGTTAATTGCACTTATTGTACTTATTGCATCATTTGTAATACTTTACAAAACAAAATTTGGTTTAAGACTTATGGCATGTGGAGAACATCCACAGGCAGCAGACTCAGTTGGTATTAATGTTTACAAAATGCGCTACGCAGGAGTTCTTATTTCAGGAGCTCTTGGCGGACTTGGTGGACTTGTTTACATTACAGCCGGCGTTAGTGAATGGAAGTTTGAAAATGGTGTAGCAGGATTTGGTTTCCTTGCTCTTGCAGTTATGATCTTTGGTCAGTGGAAACCAGTTAATATCGGACTTGCAGCTATTTTATTCGGACTTTTTAGAGCACTTTCAAATGTTTATACTGGATTTGATTTCCTTGCATCACTTAAACTGCCAAGTACAGTTTATAACATGCTTCCTTATATCATTTCACTTATTGTTCTTGTATTTGTATCAAAGAAATCAAGGGCACCTAAGGCAGAAGGAATACCATATGATAAAGGCCAGCGTTAAGCTGGATTTGGGCAGGGGAAACATCCCCTGTCTAATGTAAAAGGAGGATTTTCAAAATGAAAAATTATTCAGAAGACGCTTCAAGACAGTACCATATTCAGGTAGCTGAAGGAGAAGTAGGAAAATATGTACTTATGCCAGGAGATCCAAAGAGATGCGCTAAGATTGCACAGTACTTTGATGATCCTGTACTTGTAGCAGACAATAGAGAATATGTAACTTATACAGGAACTCTTGATGGAGTAAAGGTAAGTGTTACTTCAACAGGTATTGGTGGACCATCTGCATCTATAGCTATGGAAGAACTTGTTCGTTGCGGAGCAGATACATTTATTCGTATTGGAACATGTGGCGGAATGCAGACAGATGTTAAATCAGGAGATGTTGTAGTAGCAACAGGAGCAATTCGTATGGAAGGCACATCTAAAGAATATGCACCAATCGAATATCCAGCAGTGCCAGATCTTAAAGTTACTAATGCACTTGTTGATGCAGCAGAAGATAAAGGATTTACATATCATACAGGCGTTGTAGAGTGTAAAGATGCATTCTATGGACAGCATGAGCCAGAAACAAAACCAGTAAGCTACGAGCTTTTAAATAAATGGGAAGCATGGCTTCGTCTTGGATGCAAAGCATCTGAAATGGAATCAGCAGCAATGTTTATAGTAGCAAGTCATTTACGTGTACGCTGTGGATCATGCTTTTTAGTAGTAGCAAACCAGGAAAGAGAAAAACTTGGACTTGAAAATCCAGTAGTACATGATACAGATATGGCTATTCAGGTTGCAGTTGAAGCAATTAGAAAACTTATTAAAGAAGATAATAAAAACAAATAATATTTATAACAATCAGGAAGGATGATATTCCTTCCTGTAAAACTTAAAAAAAGGAGAATTTAAAATGGAAGTTAAAGATATTTTATGTCACGTAGATCATACATTACTTACACAGACAGCAACATGGGAAGAAATCAAAGTTATATGCGATGATGCAGCAGCTTATGGAACAGCATCAGTTTGTATTCCACCATCATATGTAAAAGACTGCGCAGAATATTTAAATGGTAAAGTTGCAGTTTGTACAGTTATTGGTTTCCCTAATGGATATATGACAACAAAAACTAAAGAATTTGAGACAAAGGATGCTATTTTAAATGGTGCAGATGAAATCGATATGGTAATTAATATCGGATGGATGAAAGATAAAAAATATGATCTTATTGAAGAAGAAATAAGAACACTTAAAGCTGCTTGTGGAGATAAGATTCTTAAAGTTATTATTGAAACATGTCTTTTAACAGATGAAGAAAAAATTAAAATGTGCGAAATCGTAACAAAGGCAGGAGCAGACTATATTAAAACATCTACAGGATTTTCTAAAGCAGGAGCAACATTTGATGATATCAAATTATTCTCTGAGCACATTGGAGAAAATGTTAAGATGAAAGCTGCTGGTGGAATTTCTTCACTTGATGACGCTAAGAAGTTCTTAGAACTTGGAGCAGACAGACTTGGAACAAGTCGTATTATTAAACTTGTTAAAAATGAGGAAGCTACAGGATACTAATATATAAGGTGAGTGTATGGATAGAGAAATTGCTGAAAAATTAATGGAAACTGCAATAGAGCAGCTTCAATATTCGTACGCACCCTACTCTTCTTTTAGAGTAGGGGCGGCTCTTATCACAGAAGAGGATGAGATATATACAGGATGTAACATTGAAAACGCATCTTATACGCCTACAAACTGCGCTGAAAGAACAGCTATTTTTAAAGCTGTAAGTGAAGGAAAGAAAAAGTTTAAGGCAATAGCAATAGTTGGGGGCAAAGACGGTGTGCTTACATCTTATACAGCGCCATGTGGTGTATGCCGTCAGGTGATGATGGAGTTTTGTGATCCAAAAGAATTTAAAATAATTCTTGGAGTATCTAAAAAAGACTACAAGGTATATACATTAGAAGAATTACTTCCACTTGGATTTGGAAGTGGTAATGTATTATAAAGTCAGATAGACGAGGTTTAGAAATGGATAAATATAATAGAGTATTTGTTGTTGTCCTTGATTCACTTGGAATAGGTGCTATGCCTGATTCTGAAAAGTTTGGAGATAAGGATGTAGATACATTTGGACATATAGTTGAAAAAATGGGAAGTCTTGATATACCAAACCTTACAAAACTTGGTATGTTAAATCTTCATCCTGCCGGAAATATGACAGGTGTAGACAGACCACTTGGAAAATACACAAGTTTAAGTGAAACAAGTAATGGTAAAGACACAATGACAGGTCATTGGGAAATGATGGGAATTAAGACAGTAAAACCATTTATAACATTTACAGAAAATGGTTTTCCACCAGAACTTATTGCTGAACTTGAAAAGAGGTGCGGTAAGAAAGTAATCGGAAATAAGAGTGCCAGCGGTACAGAGATTATTGAAGAACTTGGTGAAGAAGAAATAAATACAGGTGCAATGATAGTTTACACATCAGCAGATTCAGTTCTTCAGATTTGTGGTAATGAGGAAACTTTTGATCTTGATAATCTTTACAGATGCTGCGAAATAGCTCGTGAAATCACACTTAAAGATGAGTGGAGAGTTGGTCGAGTTATTGCAAGACCATATGTTGGAAAGAAAAAAGGTGAGTTTAAAAGAACAAGTAATCGTCATGATTATGCACTTAAACCAACAGGTCCTACAACACTTAATGCACTTAAAGATAATGGATTTGATGTTATTGGTGTTGGTAAGATTAATGATATATTCTGTGGTGAAGGAATTACTGAAACACATAGATCTAAATCATCAGTACATGGTATGGAGCAGACAATTGAGATTGCAAAAGATGATTTTAAAGGACTTTGCTTTGTAAATCTTGTAGACTTTGATGCTTTATGGGGACATAGAAGAAATGTTGAGGGTTATGCTAAAGAGATAGAGATGTTTGATAAGAATCTTGGCATTCTTATGGATAACTTAAAAGAAGATGACCTTCTTATTCTTACAGCTGATCATGGAAATGATCCAACATATACAGGAACAGACCACACAAGAGAATATGTTCCATTTATAGCTTACTCACCTAAGATGACAGAAGGAGGAGCTATAGAAGAGGAAGATACTTTTGCGGTTATCGGAGCTTCAATAGCAGAAAACTTCGGAGTAGATATGCCAGAAGGAACAATAGGTAACTCAATATTAGACAAACTTTGTTAGAAAGTGAGAAGAAGTGAGTAGAACAGAAGTGGCAAGAGAATTACCTTTTCTTAAGTATATAGATAAAGGTAAGGTAGAACAATATAAAGAATATTTTTCGACTGCTCCTGACTGGTTAATAGAATCGCTTAAACTTGAACAGTTAGATAAAGAAGTTATATTTGTAAGAGAGAATCTTCCAGTAGAAAATGTTTATTTCATTGTTAAAGGAAGTATAGAAGCAGTTGATTACAGGTTCCAGGGTGTTGTATATGAATTCATGAGATTTGATAAAGTCTATGCCATGGGTGGTATGGAATATATAATGGGAATGAAAGATTATGGAACAACACTTAGAACTGTAACCAAATGCAATGTAATTAAGCTTCCAAAAAAAGAATTTGCAAAATGGATGGATAGCGATATTATAGCTCTTAAAAAAGAGGCACAAAGAGTTTCAGAGTATCTTTATGAAGATGCAAGAAATGGACGTGCATTCCTTTTTCTTAATGGTGAAGAGCGTATTGCAATGGTTTTATCTGAGCGTTATGAAAAATATTCAAGGAATGGAATATTAAACGTTAAAGGTGGAAGACAAAGACTTGCTAATGCTACAGGTGTATGTCTTAAAACTGTTCAAAGAGCAATAAATAAGCTTATAGATAACGATTATATTACACAGGATGGAACAAGGCTTTATGTTAACGAAGAACAGTACAAAAAATTAAAAGCAATTGTTACTAAGCAGGTCGATATAGAATAGAAATAAGTAGGTGGGTTATGAATAAAGTATACGAAAAGTTAAATCGTTGCTTGTTAAGCATAAGAGAAAAAACAGACTTTAAGCCAGAGATAGCTCTTATATTAGGATCCGGGCTTGGAGATTATGCGGATGGTATCGATATTAAAGATGTAGTAGAGTATTCAGATATTGAAGGATTTCCAGTTTCAACAGTAAAGGGACACAAAGGAAGATTTGTATTTGGATATGTTAAAGAAAAACCAGTAGTTATAATGCAGGGACGTGTACATTTCTATGAAGGATATGACATGTCAGATGTAGTGCTTCCAACAAGACTTATGGGAATGCTTGGAGCGAAAAAAATCATTTTAACTAATGCAGCAGGAGGCGTAAATAAGGAATATAAACCTGGAGATTTTATGATTATTAACGATCATATTCTCTATGGAGTACCTAATCCACTTATTGGTCCAAACATCGATGAATTAGGTGCGCGCTTCCCAGATATGACAAATATGTACAGCAAAAAAATGCAGGATTTAATCGAGAAAGTTGCAAAACAGCAAAATCTTGATGTTAAAAAAGGTGTGTATATGCAGCTTACAGGACCAAGTTACGAAACACCTGCAGAAATTAGAATGGCAAGATGTGTTGGGGCCGATGCAGTAGGAATGAGTACTGCATGCGAGGCAATAACAGCTTGTCACATGGGAATGGAAGTAATGGGAATCTCATGTATAACAAATATGGCGGCAGGAATTCTTGATACTCCGCTTAATCATGCCGAAGTGCAAGAGACAGCTGATCGAGTTGCAAAAGAGTTTAAACAGCTAATTACTGGAATTATTGAAGAAATATAGTGAGTATAGGGTGAATTTTCTTGACAAGAGACCTTTTTAAACATAAAATAGCTATTAAATAAGTATGAAAAGTAGCAGGAGGTCTCCATGAAGCCATATAGTAAATTAACAAAAGAAGAATTACTCAAATTAAAAGAAAAATATGAAAAACAGTTTGAAGATGTTAAAGGGAAAGGGCTTAAGCTCGATATGTCTCGTGGAAAACCTTCAAAGGCACAGTTAGATTTAAGTACAGGTATGATGGATGTACTTGACAGTGATTCAGATCTTAGAGATTCAGACGGAGTAGACTGTAGAAACTATGGTGTACTTGATGGAATCCCTGAAGCAAGAAAACTTCTTGCAGATATGTCAGAAGTACCTGAGAGAAATATCATTATATATGGTAACTCAAGTCTTAATGTAATGTTTGATACAGTATCACGTGCAATGACACATGGTATTATGGGAAGTACACCATGGGGTAAACTTGATAAAGTTAAATTCTTATGCCCAGTACCAGGATATGACAGACATTTTGCAATTACAGAGTTTTTCGGAATAGAAATGATTAATGTACCACTTTTACCAACAGGTCCAGATATGGATATGGTAGAAGAGTTAGTATCATCTGATCCAGCAATTAAAGGTATCTGGTGTGTGCCTAAATATTCAAATCCATCAGGAGTTTCATACTCAGATGAGACAGTAAGAAGATTTGCACATTTAAAACCAGCTGCAGAAGACTTTAGAATTTTCTGGGATAATGCATACTCAATTCATCACCTTTACGATGATGATCATGATGTAATCCTTGAACTTTTAAATGAGTGTATTAAAGCAGGAAACCCAGATATGGTACTTAAGTTTATTTCAACATCAAAAGTATCATTCCCAGGATCAGGTATTGCAGCACTTGCAGCATCAAGAGGAAATATTGAAGATGCAAGAAAATATATGAGAATGCAGACAATCGGACATGACAAGTTAAATCAGCTTCGTCATGTAAGATTCTTTAAAGATATGCAGGGTATGTACAATCATATGGAAAAACATGCTGATATTTTAAGACCTAAATTCGAGAAAGTTATTGAAATTTTAGATAAAGAATTAACAGGACTTGGAATTGGAACATGGACAGATCCAAAGGGTGGATACTTTATCTCATTTGATGGTATGGAAGGTTCAGCTAAAGCTATTGTAGCTAAAGCTAAGGAAGCTGGTCTTGTAATGACAGGAGCAGGAGCAACATTCCCATATGGAATCGATCCAAAAGATAGCAATATCCGTATTGCACCATCATTCCCAACAGTAGAAGAGCTTGCAGATGCAGTCGAACTCTTTACATTATGCGTTAAACTTGTAAGTATTGATCTTTTACTTGCTACTAAATAATTGAAATAATTTCGTAAATGAAACAAAATAAATATATAAAACCAAAAGGCGCGGATTTAATCTGCGCCTTTTTAAAATTATTTGTATTTGGAACTTTACAACACTTAATTAATATAGTAAAGTAAGAAAAAATATAAGAAAAATTACTAAAAAGGAGATGATGTGTATGAAAATAGAAAAAAATAAAATATTATTTGTAAGT
>SAMEA104404100__coassemble_3073_pt1 | contig 11604 bp, 9 predicted proteins | sample SAMEA104404100__metabat2_high_PE_088 | metagenome-assembled genome bin SAMEA104404100 (sample SAMEA104404100) | Balaenoptera acutorostrata
AACAGTACAATAAGTGATACCAACACACCTTTAAGTAAGTTGAACGGTGCTACTGCAAACATTACAAATGTTAAAAGACTATTTACCGAACCATTAACTGCTGCTCCCATTTCAACAAGTGCTTCAATTGGCATCTGGAATGCTTTAGCATATGCCGGAAGTAAGATAAATGCATTTAAGAAGCATCCTACAATTGTCATAAATATTGTTCCTGTTACCATTCCTATAATAGCTGATTTTCTAGACTTATGTTTCTTATAAATAATTCCCGCTGGAACTACAAACGCACATCCAATAAGTAAGTTAGCGATTTCTCCAACACCTGCTGTAATTGTTCCATTTATTATAAAGTTCATTATAATCTTAATAAGCTCTATAAGCATTCCGCCTAAAGGTCCCATTGCGAAACAACCAACAAGTACAGGCACTTCACTAAAATCAATTTCATAAAAAGCTGGCGCAAATGGAAGTGGAATTTCAAATAACATAAGAACTACAGCTATTGCTGATAACATTCCTATCTTTGCCATCATTCCGGCGCTTAACTTTGTTGAACTTTTTCCGATTGTTCCTGTGTTTGTACTCATTTTTCATTCTCCTTTTTCTTGTACATTAATATTGGAAAAGAAAAATCTTCGTATGTTTTCTTTAAATATAAAAATAACCCCGAGAACTACTTCCCAGGGCTTAAATTCATATCTAAAGTATAACCTCTTCTACCATCCAGACTTTACTGTCGGTACCGGAATTTCACCAGTTCAGCCATTGCATATAAACAACAGGTCGCGGACTATAACCGCCGGTTGGGAATTACACCCTACCCCGAAGATTTTATTCATTTCTAACGTTTATTATACTATGAGTATCCTTAGTCTACAATACATTTAACATATTTAATGTTATCATTTTGTTGATTTAATATAAACATTCATTTTACACTTTTTTCAATAATTTTTGTTGCGTTAATGTGACAAATACTTTATAATGTTATTCAGTTGTGTGAAAAATAGACAAATTACAGGAGGCATAATACTAATGAAAAAGTTTAAATTATTAGCAACTGTTTTAATGGCAACATCATTAACAGTTTTCGCAGCTGGATGTGGGTCAACAGAAGAAAAAGCTGAAGATACAAAAGAACCAGCAGTTGAATCAGAAGTAAAAGAAGAAGCAAGCGACAAACTTATCGCTGACAAAGGAATCTTAAAAGCAGTAAGAGATATTACTGGAAAGTCTGAAGCTGAACTTACAGAAGAAGATCTTGCAACAATTGAATCACTTGTTATCGTTGGTAACAAAGCAATCACTGATGAAGCTATTGTAGCTGAAATCATTGCATCTGAAACAGTTGAAGCAAACGACTGGAACAACTATGTTAAATACACAGTTAACGGTGAAGAGAAAAAAATTGACATGAACTTTGCACATGGTGGTGTAAAATCACTCGATGACCTTGCTAAATTCACAAACCTTAAAAATGTTGTAATCCTTGAGAACGACGTATTTGAAGGCACAGAATTACCAGAAGGCGTTTCACTTGATAAACTTGTATTATCAGTACCATCTAACAACTAATATTAACAAGCAAAGGCTTTGGAAAAATCCAAAGCCTTATTTTTTTGCTCATTTTGCTATTAAATTACTCTTACTTATTAATCCCTCTCATAGAAAGCTGAATACGTTTTTTCTTTAAGTCAACACTCATAACTTTTACATCAACAATATCTCCAACACCTACAACTTCAAGTGGATGTTTAATAAACTTATCTGTCATCTGGGAAATATGAACAAGTCCATCCTGGTGAACACCTATATCAACAAAGGCACCAAAATCAATTACATTTCTAACTGTTCCTTTTAAAATCATTCCTTCTTTTAAATCTTCCATATCAAGTACATCAGTGCGAAGGATTGGCTTTGGCATTTCATCACGTGGATCACGTCCCGGTTTTTCAAGTTCTTTTACTATATCTCTTAAAGTAATCTCACCAATAGACAGTTCATCAGCAAGTTTCTTATAATCTTTTATAGTAAGAGATAATCCTGATAATCTGCCACCTTTAACATCTTCTAAAGTAAATCCCTGTCTCTTTAAAAGCTCTTTTGCTGCATCATATGATTCTGGATGAACCGCTGTATTATCAAGTGGTTCTTTTCCATCTGTAATTCTAAGGAAACCTGCGCACTGTAAAAAAGCTTTAGGACCAAGTTTGGCCACTTTTAAAAGCTGTTTTCTACTTGTAAAGCTTCCGTTCTCTTCTCTGTATGCAACTATATTCTTGGCAATCGCTGATGAAATGCCTGAAATATATGAAAGAAGCGCTGCTGATGCTGTATTTAAATCAACACCTACTTTATTAACACAGTCTTCTACAACTGCATTTAAAGACTCACCAAGTTTCTTCTGGTTCATATCATGCTGATACTGACCTACTCCAATAGATTTTGGATCAATTTTGACAAGCTCTGCAAGTGGATCTTGAAGTCTTCTTGCAATAGAAGCTGCACTTCTTTGTCCCACATCAAAGTTAGGGAACTCTTCTGTAGCAAGCTTACTTGCTGAGTAAACAGAAGCTCCGGCCTCATTTACAATAACATACTGAACTTTCTCTGGAATCTCTTTTAAAAGCTCAACTATTATCTGCTCAGATTCTCTTGAAGCTGTACCATTACCAACTGAAAATAAAGTAATATGATATTTTCTAATAAGCTTAATAAGGTCATCTTTAGCTGCTCTTATTTTAGCAGGAGTAGTTGGAGCTGTTGGATAAATAACTTTAGTATCAAGTACTTTACCAGTTGCATCTACAACTGCAAGTTTACAGCCTGTTCTAAAAGCAGGGTCCCATCCAAGAACAACCTGTCCTTTAATAGGTGGTTGCATTAAAAGCTGAGTTAAGTTCTTACCAAAAACTTCAATAGCACCATCCTCTGCTTTTTCTGTAAGTTCATTTCTAATTTCTCGCTCAATAGCTGGAGCTATAAGACGTTTATAGCTGTCTAAAATAGTCTCTTTTAAAATATCTGTTGTATATGGATTATTATTTGTAATAATCTTTTTCTCAAGATATCTTATAATATCATCTTCAGGGGCAGCGATTTTAACAGTTAAAACCTTTTCTTTCTCACCACGGTTAAGAGCTAATATTCTGTGTCCCGCAAGCTTTTTAACAGGCTCCTCAAATTCATAGTACATTTCATAAACAGACTCAGCTTCTGCCTCCTTTGCAGATGACTGAATAAGACCTTTTTCGAAAGTTCTCTTTCTTATGTAACTTCTGTAATCAGCCTCATCTGAAATACTCTCCGCAATAATGTCCATAGCACCTGCAATAGCATCTTCTACAGTCTTAACATCTTTTTCTTCTGAAACATATTTTTTTGCCTCTTTTTCAACAGCTTCTGTTGTTTTCTGAAGACTTATTAACACTGATAAAGGTTCAAGACCTTTTTCCCTGGCAATAGTTGCACGTGTTCTTCTCTTTGGTCTGTATGGTCTGTAAAGATCTTCTACAACAACTAAAGTCTCAGCTGATAAAATCTGTTTCTTAAGTTCTTCAGTTAATTTTCCCTGTTCTTCAATACTTGAAATAACCTGCTCTTTCTTCTCCTCTAAGTTACGAAGATAAGTAAGTCTTTCAAAAAGCTTTCTAAGCTGTTCATCATTAAGTGAACCTGTAACTTCTTTTCTATATCGTGAAATAAAAGGAATTGTATTTCCTTCATCTATAAGTTTAACAGCAGCTTCAACCTGCCATAACTTTACTTCAAGTTCCTCTGTAAGTTTTTTAATAATGTCCATATTTTTTTATCCCTCACATCTGGTTTCTATTTACTTTAGAATTATATCATACATTCGTAAAATTCTGCTGCAACTTCTGCATCTTTTACTGCTTTTTCCATTAAGTCTCTATCGAGTATGTCAGTACACCATGCCATACCACATCCTGCATATATTATCTGTGGCACTGGTATAAGTCTTCCTTTTAAATTCTTCTTCGTACAGTATGCTTCAAACCCAACAGCATCAGAAGTTGAATCAAATGTAATTACAAGTTTAAGTTCCTTTTTACGCATTTTGCTACTCCCTTGCAAGTTCTTTTACAGCTTTAATTGCTGTATCAATTTCTTCTATAGTATTGTAATGAGAAAAACTAAATCTAACCGCTCCTTCATTTTCTGTTCCAAGAGCCTTATGCATAAGCGGTGCACAGTGCGCCCCCGCCCTTGTAATAATTCCATATGAATAAGATAGTTCATCACTTACTTCTGAAGAATCATATCCTTCAATATTCATACTTACTATAGCACATCTGTCTTTTGTGGAAAAATCTCCGTAAATCTTAATCTTCGGAATATCTTTAATTCCTTCGTAAAATCTTTGCATAAGATTCTGCTCTTTTCTTCTTATATTATCGATGCCTGTCTTTTCAATATATTTAAGACTTCCATTAAGGCCTGCAATGCCATGTCCATTTAAAGTTCCAGCTTCTAACATTTCAGGCATCTTTTGTGGATGCTTATGATTAAAAGAATCAAAACCGCTGCCCCCTGACAAAAGTGGTCTTATAATACTTTCATCTTTAACATAAATACCACCTGTCCCCTGAGGTCCAAGTAGCCCCTTATGACCTGTAAAGCATAAAATATCAATATTTGATTTTACTACATCAACAGGAAGCACTCCGGCGCTTTGTGAAGCATCTAAAATAAATAGCACGCTATGCTTTTTCGCTATATTTCCAATACAATCAATATCAACAATATTCCCGGTTAAATTAGATGCATGGGTGCATATTATTGCTTTAGTGTTAGGTTTAATGGCACTTTCAATTTCCTCATAATCAGGGTTACCATACTTATCACATCCACAAATAGTAAGCTCCACACCTTTTTCTTCCATTTCATAAAGCGGACGAAGTACAGAGTTATGTTCAAGAACTGTTGTAATAACATGATCTCCTTTATTTAAAGTACCTTTAATAGCAATATTAAGAGATGCTGTAGCATTTGAAGTAAATGCAATATTTTTCCCACTTTTTGCATTAAACAATTTTGCAAGACGACTTCTTGTATCATATATAATTCTTGCTGCATCAAGGGATGCTCCGTCTCCTCTTCCAGCATTTCCCATAATATCAAAAGCATCCATAACTGCCTGTTTCATTTCATTCGGTTTTACTAAAGTGGTTGCCGCATTATTAAAATAAATCATTTATTATAGTTTCCCTTCAAAAATATCTTTAACAAGTTCTGTAAAAATCTGTTTCTCATGGCTGTCATATTCATTGGAGGTTACCATATTTATTTTTCTCTTACCAATACCATCTTTTAAAGAAAAACATAATAGCTTTCCATCTTCAATCTCCTCAATGGCTTCAAGCTTTGAAATAATAGAAATACCCATGCCTTTTCTTACATATCTCTTAATAGTTTCAGGATCATTAATCTCTGATGCAAGATTTAAGTGCTTAACATTAAGTCCCATTTTGCCAAGAAGCTTTTCAGTCTCTTTTCTTGTACCAGAACCTGCCTCTCTTAAAATAATAAGCTCCTTTTGAATCCAGAAAGTTTCTGCACATGGAATATCACTATAATCAAGTTCACTATATTTCTTGCCAAAATACTGCTCTTTAAGCTTTCTAAACTTAAGATTATTTGGTGTAATAACAACCATCTCATCCTCATAAAAAGGAATATAAGTACAGTTTCTTTTTTCAAATCTTGCTCCTGTAAAACCAATCCTGGCATTACCTCTAAGAACTGTCTCAATAACAGTATTACTGTCCGCTTCCATTACTTTAAAACGTGCATCTGGATATTTCTCAAGGTACTTTAAAAGAATATGAGGCAGAATATATTTTGCTGGCACACTTGATGCTGCAATATAAAGACAGCCATCATCTTCATTTCTTCCACACTTAAAAACATTTTTAATTTTATTTTCAAGATTAACCATTTCCCTTGCATAACCATATAGGGCATGGCCTTCAGCTGTTAGGTAAACTTCTTTAGTATTTCGTTCAAAAAGTTTAACACCAAGCTCCTTTTCTAGAGCAGATATATGTGCGCTTACTGTTGGCTGTTTTAAGAAAAGGGCATTAGCTGCCTTTCTAAAACTCCCCTCGTCAGCAACTTTTACAAAAGCTTCTATATGATTTAAATTCATAAATTCGAAGTCCTTTCACTTTCCCCGCCTGTTTTCTTAGTTATCTTAATGCGGTCCATATATTCAACTATAGGCTTGGCACTCTTTCTTGATGTGTTAAACATATCCCTTACTTCACTTATAGTTATCTTTCCATTTTCCTTAAGCTTATCAATAATAAGCCTTGTGGCATTATCCATATATTTCTTTAATGTATATACATTGTCAGCCATTTTTACAATCTCGCCTGTAGCAACAAGATAAGATAAAATATCCTCTATAGTATCTTGTGGCACATTTTTAAAATTAATATCAGTAATCTTTATAAAATCATATTTAGCTGGCTTAATTCCACCAAGAAGTGCACGCCTTACCACATTATAAGTATCGTCTTTTACTATCTCGTAGTCAGCTTCTGAAATAAGATCATTGTAAGATTTAATAACACCGATTTCTTCTAAGTAATCAATATACTGTAAAAATACATTTATTTTAACTTTCTTTAAAAGGCCTGTATGAAGCTCAGCCTTTGGCATACCAAATCTATATGGATATTTTGTAAGATAAGTCTTAATCTTTGCTAAAAGCTTTCTTCTAACATCCATCTCATCAGCTGCATGCCATACATAAGTATCCTTATTCATTTCAAATACACATACGTTACCTGATTTATGAAGGTTATCCACAGCTTCTTTAACTTCCTCCAAAGACATAGCTGTTATCTTTGCAAGTTCATTAACTGTAACAAGAGTTTCCTTATAATCTTTTACATGCAACTCAATTACATCTTCAGCTGTACCTCTTTCTTTTTGCTTTAAGCTTTCAATAACTTCAGGTACAAATCTTTTCTTCTTATATGCATTAGACTCAAGTACAACTCCGCCTCCAACAGTCTCAAGTGGAGAGTAAAATCTTACTACAAATCTATCCCCTCTTCTAAGAGCAACTTCCTCTTCCATACGAAGCTGGACAAATCCTTCCTGACCTTTTTCAAGTCTTTCATCTCCAAGTAAAACTGCACGGCATAATACTTCCGTAGTTCCACTAAAGAAATGAAGTCTTGTATTATTTTTAATAACTCTGTCTGTTGTATTTAAAAGTTTAAGTTTAACATCTAAAAGCTTAGAAGCTTTCATACTATTAACAGGTGCAAGTGTGCATCCTCTTTTAACTTCATTTTTCTTTAAGTTAGAAATATTAAGGGCAACACGCTGACCTGCATAGCATTTATCAGTATTCTCACCATGAACCTGGATATTTCTTATCTTGCATGTAGTACCATTTGGGAACATTTCAAGAGTATCTTCCTTAGAAATTGTTCCGCTTATAAGTGTACCTGTAACAATTGTTCCAAATCCAGAAAGTGAAAATACTCGGTCAATTGGAAGTCGTGGAATTGTATAAATATCCTTTTCTTCCACATCTTCTTCACTTACCTTTTCAATAAGGTTTTTAAGTTCTTCTATTCCCTGACCTGTAAATGCTGAAACTCTTGCTACAGGAGCATTTTCCATAATAGTTCCTTTAAGTTCAGCCTTAATATCATCTTCCATTACTTCAAGATAATCTTCTTCCACAAGGTCGCATTTATTAATAACAAGAATACTCTTCTTAATACCAAGAAGATTTAAAATATCCATATGTTCTCTTGTCTGTGGCATTATCCCTTCATCTGCTGCAACTACAAGAAGAACCAGATCCATACCTACAACACCTGCAACCATGTTGTTGATAAATTTCTCATGTCCTGGAACATCAATTACTCCGGCAACATTTCCATTTTTAAGATTAAAATAAGTAAATCCAAGGTCAATTGTAATACCACGCTTCTGCTCTTCTTTCCATCTGTCAGTATTTCTACCTGTAAGTGCCTTTATAAGAGTTGTCTTACCATGGTCAATGTGACCTGCTGTTCCTATAATTATATGTTTCATAAAATCTAACCTTCCGCTTCAAATACCTTTTCATCAATAAGTGCTGCAACAAACTTATCTATGTAATCACTTTCAAATGTTCTCATATCAAGTAAAAGCTCATCATTTTCAATTCTTCCAACAATCGGTGTTTTCATTTTTCTTAGTCTTTCTTCAAGACATGCTGTTGAAATATTTTCTGGTTTTATTGCAACTGCCCTGCTTTCTATAATCTCACTTGGAAGGGATCCTCCACCAATTTGAGCTTTGCTTATAACTAAATGTACACCTGCATTAAATCCTGCTGCATTTATTTTCCTGCATAAACTTTCCGCATCTTTTGCAACTTCTTCTATTGGTTTTGAAATCATATTTAGTACAGGAATATTTTTCTTAGCTGTTTCAAGTGATAAATATTCCATAAGTACAAGTTCAAGAGCTGTTGCTGTAAACTTATCTATTCTAAATGCTCTTGTATACTGATTTTTCTTCATTGCATCAATATACTTTTTCTTTCCAACAATAATTCCGGCCTGTGGACCTCCAAGAAGTTTATCTCCTGAAAAGCATACAATATCTGCTCCTGCTTTTACTGATTCCTGAACTGTAGGTTCGTGACTTAAGCCGTATTTTTCAAGATCTACTAAAACTCCGCTTCCTAAGTCTTCTACTACTGGAAGGTCATATTTTTCACCTAAAGGCACAAGGTCTTTAACGCTTACACTTTCTGTAAATCCAAGAATCTTATAATTGCTTGTATGAACTTTCATAAGCACTTTCGTATCTTCATTTATAGCATCTTCGTAGTCCGAAAGGTGTGTCTTATTTGTTGTGCCAATTTCCTTTAATGTTGCTCCTGATAATTCCATTACATCTGGAATTCTAAATTTGCCGCCAACTTCTACAAGCTCGCCTCTTGATACTATAGCCTCGCCTCCCTTAGCAAGGGTTGATAATATTAGAATAACAGCAGCGGCATTGTTATTTACAGCAAAAGCCGCCTCTGCTCCTGTTATCTTACATAATAGCTTTTCAAAATGGCTGTATCTCTCACCACGTTTCCCTTCCTTTAAGTCATACTCAAGATTACAATAACCTGATGCAATATAGGCTAATCTTTCCATATGCTTTTTATTTAAAGGTGCACGCCCAAGATTTGTATGAAGTATTGTCCCTGTTCCATTAATAACTTTTACAACATTAGCTTCAAGTGTCTTTTCGACTTTATCCTTTATACCAGAAATAAGGCCTGCTATAAAAGCTTTGGCCTTATCTTCATCTTCTGTACCTGATATAAAATTTCTAACTTCTGTAAGTTCATCCCTTACAGCCTCTATTACAACTTCATAACTGTACTTATCAACAAGACTTTGTACAGTTTCATCTGCAAGTATAACATCCACTTTTGGGATCATACGAAACAGTTTATTCTTGTCCATTTTCAAGTCTCCTCTAATGCAGGACTTTAATATACTTATCCTGTTTTTCTAAAACTCTTCCTATAATAGAAACCTTAGTATCCATATCTTTGTCTTTAAGTCTTGCCATAAACTCATCTTTGTATTCTTCTGGAACACTAAAAATAAGTCCGCCTGAAGTCTGTGGATCATAAAGCATATCCTTATAAACTTCTTCTACTTCTTCTAAGTCTATTAAGTGTCCGAAGTGCTCTTCATTTTTATAAGCACCGCCTGGGATAAGACCCATAGAAGCATATTCCTTAGCACCTTTCATAAATGCAATATCATCTACATGAAGCTCAAATGTAACATTGCTTGCCTGCGCCATTTCTGCTGCATGACCTAAAAGTCCAAAACCTGTAACATCTGTACAGGCACTTATAGGAAATCCATCTGCTGCTTCTTTACCTTTTTTATTTAAAGAAGCCATAACAGTCTGTGTCTCTTTAATAGCCTCTTCTGATGCCATATCTGCTTTAACAGCTGTATTAACAATTCCGCTTCCTATCTGCTTTGTAAGAATAAGAACATCCCCTACTTTGCAACCATAATTCTTAAATAATTTATCAGGATGAACAAATCCAGAAACACAAAGTCCGTACTTAGGCTCATCATCTTGAACTGAATGTCCTCCTACAAGTACCGCTCCTGATTCCATAACCTTATCTGCTCCGCCTCTTAAGATTTCGCCAAGTATCTTAGGATCAAGGCAGTTAGGAAAACATACTATATTAAGTGCAACTTTAGGCTCTCCGCCCATTGCATAAACATCGCTTAATGCATTAGCTGCAGCGATTTGTCCAAACATATATGGATCATCAACTATTGGTGTGAAAAAATCTACTGTCTGGATCATGCATACGTCATCTGTCACTTTATATACTGCGGCATCATCTGATGTCTCAATACCGACAATGAGGTTTGCATCACTAAATTTAGGTAACTTACCCAGAACCTGGGCAAGGGTCTTTGGACCTATCTTAGCCGCTCAGCCAGCAGTCTTAGTCATCTGTGTGAGCTTAACTTCATCTATTGTTTTCATTTAAAACTAATCCCCTTCAATTTTTTCTTTTCTATATTATATATGTAAATATTAATATACTTAACTTATGGCTTAATTATCTTAACTGCACTCCTTAGCATCTCCACTATAGAATACATATTAGTAACTTCTCCAACCTTTAATAAATCAGCTTTCTTAAAATAGTCAAGGCATGTGCCACATGTATAAATCTCTACGCCTTCACTTTCAAGCCATTTAATATCTTCAAGGCACTTAGAGCCTTCTGTTGTAAGAAGGGCTCCTCCATTATAAAAAAGAATCTTCTCAGGAAGTGCATCCTGCTTTGTAAGTGCAAAGAAAAAGCTCTTCATAAGAATATCTCCAAGGCCATCATCGCCAGTACCCATTTTATCAGAAGATACCGAAACAATATATCCTTTTTCAATATCACTTCTATCTTCCTCTTCTTTAACATCCTCTGATGTTACAGCCTCTATTCCTGATGTGGCTGTTCTTATAAAAAGCCTTATTGTCTGTTCTCCTATTCTTGATGAAGAAACAATGCCACCTTCTTTCGACACAAACTTAGTAACATTTTTAGCTGCAACTTCATTATCTACTAAAACTTCAACTTCTTCACCATTAGCAGATGCCATTGCCTTCTTAACCTTTATAACAGGAATCGGACATGCATCTCCAATTGCATCAACTTTAATCATTTTACATACCTTTCCAAAAAGATAAAAATCTTTTAATAATTATATTCTGAATTGTCAGAATTTACATCATTTACTTATAGGCATATTCTATCACTAATCATCCATTTCGTAAATATTTTTAATAAAAAATGCCTTCAAATCCAATAACCGCAAGGGTATTTTAGTGGTTTAAAGCAAAAAAGTTTTTATCACTTTGCTATTGCAGTTTATAAAATTTTTATGTATAATTAATAACTGAATTATAGAAAGGATGAAAATATTATGAATGATCAAAAAGAATTCAAACCGTATGTTCCTGCCGACAAGGTAACACCGGAACTTACAGTAACTTCTATAATCATGGGTATAATCCTCGCAGTAG
>SAMEA104404100__coassemble_3144_pt1 | contig 11413 bp, 11 predicted proteins | sample SAMEA104404100__metabat2_high_PE_088 | metagenome-assembled genome bin SAMEA104404100 (sample SAMEA104404100) | Balaenoptera acutorostrata
CAACACCAGGTGATACAACAATGGCTAATGTTAAAGAAGTTGAAGCTATTATGGGCGGAGCCGGTGCAAGAGTTCAGAGATAATTAATAAATTTAATTTTCCATTCACTAAAACTATATAAGCAAAAGCCAGCAACCTGTAATTTAGGTTGCTGGCTTTTGTCATATATATAAGGACACAGTTTTTTCAGTTTCGTTTAAGTAAAGCTGATATATAATAAGAAAAAATGAAAGCTAAGGGTAAACACTTGAGAATACTAATAGTTGAAGATGAAAAGATGCTTGCAGAATCATTAAAATCCTTATTAAATGCAAAAGGATTTGATGCAGATATAGCAAATGATGGCGAGGAAGGACTTTTATATGCCCGCCTTAATATATATGACCTAATGATATTAGATGTTATGATGCCAAAGAAAAATGGATATGAAGTTGCAAAAGATCTAAGAGATGAACATAATGGAATACCAATACTAATGCTCACGGCAAAGTCTGAAACAGATGACAGAATAAATGGATTAAACTGTGGTGCAGATTATTACCTTCCAAAGCCATTTGATACAAGGGAGCTTATTGCATGTATAAATAGTCTCTTAAGAAGACAGGGAAGCGAGGTAAATGAACTAAAACTTGGTAATACAAGATTAGATTTATCAACCGCAATACTTATATGTGGTGAAAAGTCTGTCCGTTTATCAGCAAGGGAATTTGAAGTCTTAAAAATGCTCTTTATATCAGGGGAAAATAATCTTTCAAAAGAAAATATACTTGTTAAAGTATGGGGATATGATTCAGAAGCAGTGGAAAATCATGTGGAAGTATATATAGGATTTTTAAGAAAGAAGTTAAAAAGCATAAGTTCAAATGTATCTATTATATCAATTAGAAGACTTGGATATCACTTGGAGGTATGTGATGATTAAGAAACTAAGGATAAAGTTTGTTGCAATAAATATGACTATTGTAACTATAATGATCTTGGTAATAATGGGAATGATGTATTTCTTTACAAGAGCCGATTTTGAGAATCAAAGTCTTAGTATGATGAAAAATATAGCAGTAAGTCCTGTAAAGCCAGATATATCACTAAATGATAAGGGACAAGTACATTTACCCTATTTTACATTTAAGCTTGGAAGTAATGGAGAAAAGATAACAGTTCAGGGTGGTTACTATGACCTGTCAAATGAAAAATTGCTTGATGATCTTGTATCTATTACAAATATGGAAAATAAAAGAACAGGTGTATTAAAAGATTATAAGTTAAGATATTGTGTAGTAGATACAAATGGTGGTAAATATGTTGTTTTTGCAGATATGACAAGTGAACTTACAACTCTTCATAATCTTATGAAAACCAGCCTTATTATAAGTATATTTGCTTTTATTATATTTTTAGTAATATTTATATACTTATCAAAATGGGTAGTATCTCCTGTTGAAAAAGCATTTAAGGATCAGCAGCAGTTTATTGCAGATGCATCACATGAACTAAAAACTCCCCTTACTGTAATAATGACAAATGCGCAGATGATAAATGAGATTTCTAAAGGAAGCAGTATATCAGGAATATTTGCAGAAAGAATACTTAAGGTGTCAAATCAGATGAAAAATCTTGTAGAAGAAATGTTAGAACTTGCCAGATCAGAAAATGTAAATTCACGGGAAATATTAAGTATGGTCGATTTAAGTAATATAGTAAAAAATGCAGCACTTCCATTTGAAGCTTTATTTTTTGAAAAAGGATTAATACTTGAAATGGATATAGAAGATAATATAAAAGTAAAAGGTGACGAAAATTCGCTTCGCCACTTGGTAGAAATACTAATAGACAATGCGTCAAAATATTCAATAGACGACGGGACGACAAAAATTAGTCTAAAAAATCATGGAAGGCATCACTATCTGTTAGAAGTATCAAATGACGGCAATCCTATAGACAAAGACAAGCTTAATAATCTATTTAAACGCTTCTACAGAACAGATGAATCAAGAAATGACAGTGACAGCTATGGCCTTGGCCTTGCAATAGCTAAAAATATAGTCACTAAGCATAAAGGGAAAATATGGATGGAAAGCACTAATGGTAAAAATATCTGTAAAGTAATATTGTAGGGATATGGTCGGTGAACACAAAAAGTTCATCGGCCTTTTTCTTTTCTCCAATTGATTTTCAGCTTTATTTCAGTAAGCGCTGATAAACTTATTTATTAATAAAAGAAAATTTGTTGGAGGAGAAAAATGATAAAAGTAGAACATCTGACTAAAAGGTATGGAGATTTTACGGCAGTAGATGACATATCCTTTGAAATCAGTGAATCAAATGTATATGGCTTTTTAGGACCAAATGGAGCTGGTAAGTCAACAACAATGAATATTATGACGGGATGCTTATCAGCAACAAAAGGGAAAGTGCTTATAGATGGAAAGGATATATTTGAAAATCCAAAAGAAGCTAAAAAACTTGTAGGATATCTTCCGGAACAGCCACCCCTTTACTTAAACGAAACGCCTTATGAATATTTAAAATTCGTAGGTGAAGCAAAAGGGCTTAAAGATGATGAACTTAAAATACAGATAGAAAAGGTGATAAATGATACAAAGATAGATAATGTAAGAGATACAAGAATACAAAATTTATCAAAGGGATATAAACAAAGAGTTGGAATTGCACAGGCTCTACTTGGAAATCCTGATGTAATAATACTTGATGAGCCAACAGTTGGACTTGACCCAATACAGATAAGGGAAATAAGGGATCTTATAAAAAGTCTTGGAAACAATCATACAGTACTTATAAGTTCCCATATATTATCTGAAATACAAAATATGTGTGAGAAAATACTTATTATATCTCATGGAAAACTGATTGCATTTGATGAGCCGGAAAAACTTGAAGACAAACTTATGTCTCCAAACAATATAAAGATAACAACAGATGCAGATGTGGAAGCTACCAAAATGTATTGTAAATCTTTAAAAGACGTTAAATTAAACTATGTAAAAACAGATGATAATGGATATACAGAAGCTGAAGTAAATACAGGCAAAAATGATATATATAAAGTTTCAAAAGAACTATTCTTATTGTTTGCGTCTAACAATAAGATACTCTATCAGATAAATCTTAAGAAAACAGACCTGGAAGATATATTTGTGGAACTTACAGAAATATCAGATGAAGTTGATGATACAGAAAAAATTACTGAAGATATGGAGGATGAAAACTTATGTTAGCAGTTTTAAAGCATGAATTAAAAAATTATTTTCATTCCCTTACTGCATATGTGTTTGGAGCCTTTCTTTTAATAGTAATAGGAATAGGTGCCATGATGTATAACATATCAGCAGCGGTAAGTAACTTTGAATATGTTCTTGGATTTGGAAGTATGGTATTTATAGTAATCGTTCCCATACTTACTATGCGTACAATAGCAGAAGAGAAAAAGCAGAGAACAGATCAGTTATTATATTGTCTTCCAATATCAACAACAGAAGTTATATGTGGTAAATACATAGCTCTTATAATGGTATTTTTACTTCCACTTTTAGTTGTATGTATATATCCACTAGTATTTATGAGATATGGAGCAGTGCATTTACTTACTGCGTATGGTTCTCTTTTTGCCTTCTTTTTAGCAGGGGCGGCATTATTAGCCCTTGGAGTATTTATATCGTCTATAACGGACAATCAGGGGCTTGCAGCAGGCATAGGTATTGCGGTTATATTATTTAATTATTATAGCGTGTCATTAGCAGAAAATGTTTCTTCTACATCATTTGGATCTCTTATGGTAATACTTATATTTTTTGTAATACTTGGAATAATAATAAATAACCTAACTAAGAACAAAAATATGGCATATATAACATCCCTTGTACTTATGATTATAACAGTACTTATGTATATGAGTGACTCAGCTTTGTTTGAAGGTCTTATTCCTGAAGTTATGAGAAAACTTTCTATATTTGACCGATTAGATATATTTGTAAATGGCGTATTTGATATTGCATCAGTTGTATATTTTGTTACATTTACAATATTCTTTTTATTCTTATCGGTACAGTCATTAGAAAAAAGGAGGTACAACTAATGAATTTGCATAACAACAAAAGAAAGGTTAAACTTCCAAATTTAAGCTCAGAAAATAAGATAGCAATGCATGGTGGTTCTTATTCACTTGTAATAACAGCTGTGGTGCTTGCAATACTAGTGCTTGTAAATGTGTTTGTAAGTGTACTTCCAAAGTCCCTTACTAAACTGGATATAAGTTCTTCTAGACTTTATTCAATAACAAGTAATACAAAGACGGTTGTAAATAATTTAAAAGATGACGTAACAATATACTGGGTGGTACAGTCAGGTGAGGAAGATGATATTATAGAAAACCTTTTAGGAAAATATGAAAGTCTTTCAGACCATATTGAAGTTGTAAAGAAAAACCCTGATATTTATCCAACATTTACCGAAAAATATTCAAGCGAACCAGTGCAAAATAACAGCATTATAGTTGAGTGTGGTGATAAGAATAGATTTATAGGACCACAGGATATATACCTTCAGGAAACAGATATGTCTACTTATTCATACAATAACTCATTTGATGGAGAAGGCGCTATTACATCTGCTATAGATTATGTTGTAAGTGATGATGAGCCACATGTATATGTACTTGAAGGTCATGGTGAGTTTGAACTTCCAGTTAAGTTTAAAGACCAGATAGAAAAAGCAAATATGGAATTACATCAGCTTTCACTTTTAAATACAGATACCATTCCTGAAGATGCAGATATGATTCTTATATATGCACCACAAAATGATATTTCAGAAGTCGAAGCAGATATGCTTAAAGACTATGTAAATAATGGTGGAAAGATGTTTGTATCAGCAGGTCCTGTAATGGATGTATCACTTGATAATTTATACAGTATTATGGAAAGCTATGGTGTTGAAGTTACAGAAGGTATAGTAGTAGAGTCTGATAGAGCAAACTTTGCATTTAAACAGCCACATGCAGTTATGGCAAAAATGGAACCATCAGCTATAACTCAGTCTCTTATAGATGAAAATTATTATCCTATAATGCCATTATCCAATGGATTTACAATAACTGATGAGGCTGCTGCAGGTTCGGTAAATCCGATATTATCATCATCAGCATCATCATATAGTAAAAAGGCAGGATATGATCTTGAAACTTACGAAAAAGAAGATGGTGACATAGATGGACCTTTTACACTTGCACTTGAAGTAGATGCTGCAAATGAAGGTAAAATCATTTGGTTTAACTCCGCATTTTTCTTAGATGACATGTACAACTCTTATTCATCAGGAGCAAATGTTAACCTTGCAATGAATGGTATGTACTCAATGATTGGCGAAAATGAAGCTATGACAATTAGAAGCAAATCTCTTAACTACGATTATCTTACTATAAGTGAGTCATCAGCAGCGGTACTTAAAGTACTTATGATTGGTATATTCCCTGCAATATATTTAGGTACAGGTATTACAGTTGCAGTAAAGAGAAGGAGAAATAAAAATGAAGAAAAATAAAAAGCTTTATATACTTCTTTCTATACTTGCTGGTATGTGTATTATTACGCTTATAGCTACGAACATAGAAAAGAAATCAGAAGAGATTAAAAATAGTGGTGAAAGTATTTTAGAAATAGATATAGATACTGTAAATGGATTATCATGGAATATAGCCGACGAGGAAAGATCACTTGCCTTTCATAAAGATGACAATTGGATTTATGACGAGGATACAAATTTCCCTGTAGACAAGGAGAAAATTGAAGATGCACTAAGTATTTTTGAAAGCTTTGCAGCGGACTTTATTATTGAAAATGTGGAAAACTTCGAGCAGTACGGTCTTGAAAATCCTCAGGCTGACATAAGTATCGAAACAGATGACAAAACCTATGAAATTAACATAGGTGACTACAGTAAAATGGATTCTGAAAGATATGTATCTATAGGCGATGGAAATGTATACCTTATGAAGGAAGATCCAATGGATACATTTGATAAAGAACTTAAAGATTTTATAAAAGATGATGAGATACCTGACTTTGAAGGAGTAGCTTCTATAAAGTTTGAAGGTGAAGTTAACTCAGATATCGTATTAAACGAAAAGGGAACAAATCCATATAATGAAGAGGATGTATATTTTGAGACATATAATGAAAAGTTTATTCCACTTGATACAGATAGCATAGACAAGTATTTAGGTAAGATTGAAAACCTTGATTTAAACAAATATGTTACATACAATGTCACAGATGATGAACTTGATAAATATGGTATTAACAGCCCAGATTTATTAATTAATATTAACTACAATGAAATGGATGAAGATGAAAACAGCATAGCAAAAGGATTTAAGCTAACTGTTGGAAGTAATATAGAGGAACTTGGAGAAGATCCGGATGAAGAAGATATTTTAGGATATATAAGAATTAATGAATCAAAAATCATATATGAAATACCAGGATATGATTACAATGCATTAATTGAAGATGCCGGAGATGAACTTAGACATAAGAACATTATTCCAGCAGATACTAAGGATATATCATCTATAGACGTGTTAATGGATAATAATAAATATCATATTGTAAATGATAAGAAAGGAGAGGATGTTAGATTTATCTATAACGACAAGGAGATTGAAAACTTTGATTTCGAAGAATCACTTACACTTTTAAATGCAACAAGTTTTACAGAAGATAAACCAACAGGTGAAAAAGAATTAAGTTTACTCGTATCAGTTGATAGTAATGCGTCCCCACAAATAACTATTGATATTTATAGGTACGATGGAGAAAGCTGTCTTGTAACAGTAGATGGCAATTCACTTGCGTATATTAATCGAGACAATGTAATTGATCTTAAAGAAGCAGTAAATGGTTTTGTATTAGCACAGGATATAGATGAATAATATATTTAAAGAGGACTTTTCAGTAATGAGAGGTCCTTTTTTAAACGTCACAATATTTCTTCATAATTGCTTAAGAAAAGTTAAGTCTTTCATAATGATTTGCCACATTTATACTTAAGATTAGAGGAGTAACATTATAAACATATCGGGGAGGTGCAAGATATGTTTATAGAAACCCAGAAAAAAGGAGCAAGAAAAAGACGTAAAAAATTTAGATTAATTAAGTTTTTTATAAAATGGATTGTTCTTATTTCTATATTGGTAACGTTAGGGACAATTATTTTTAGACAGGCAAATAAACTTAGAAGTGGAAGTTTTTTTAGTGCGATAGATATTGCAGAAGATATATATTATAGTGTAGAATATGAAGATTCATTAAGGACATCACTAAATAATAATCCTGAGCTTAAAGACTTTGTAAAAAACTATAATAAATATAAGGATAAAGATTTTGAAATAGATCTAAGTAAAGAAGCGAAATCAAGTGAGGTTCCACTTCTTATGCAGTGGGATAAAAGATGGGGATACAATATATATGCAGGCGAGCCTTTTGCACTTAGTGGATGTGGTCCAACATGTCTTTCCATGGTATGCATAAAGGTGCTAGGTGACGAGAAATATACTCCTGCATATATTGCTGAATTTGCTGAAAATAACGGATATGCCCTTCATGAAAGTGGTAGTTACTGGACTCTTATATCAGAAGGCGGAGTAAAACTTGGCCTTGATGTTGTGGAAATCCCTAATGTAAAGCAGAGAATTATCGACAATCTAAATGTAGGAAATTCAATTATATGTATAATGGGCCCTGGAGACTTTACTGAAAACGGGCATTTTGTCGTAATGACCAAATATGTAGATGGAAAAATAAAAATCAATGATCCATATAGAAAAAGTAATTCAGAAAAACTTTGGGATTATGATGATATAAGCAGCCAGATACAAAATCTTTGGGTATGCAGATAATAGATTTTCATGTTGAATGATTTTTTTAGAAAAAACCTTTCCTTACAGTTTAAGCAAGAACAACTTTTTGTAATGGAAAGGTTTTTTATTTCTAACCATAAATGAAGGTGATTTATGGTTCTCTAAGTTTAACAGCACTTGCTGCAGAACGTCTTCTGTTATCGTCAATAGCAGAGTAGTGCTTCTTAGTAGTATTAACATCCTTATGGCCTAAAACATCAGCTACAAGGTAAATATCGCCTGTTTCCTTGTATAGTGCTGTGCCATAAGTGCTTCTAAGCTTATGTGGTGTAATTTTCTTATTAGGTGTTACACGTTTTGCATATTTCTTAACCATATTTTCAATTGCCTGAACGCCCATTCTCTGACGCCTTGTAGAAAGAAAAAGAGCATTTTCAGAGCCGGAGAGGGGAGTAGCATCTTTTCTTTCATTGTACATGTAAAATTTAAGAGCTTCCTCAACTTCCTCACCAAAGTAAATATACATCTGGTTACCACCTTTACGTGTAACTTTTATAGAATTATTTTTAAAGTCCACATCATTTAAATCAAGTCCAACACATTCAGAAACACGAATTCCAGTTCCAAGTAATAAAGTAAGAATAGCAAGATCACGATTTTTTGTTTTCTCAAAATAAGCTTTAGCCTGACCTGTAAGTTCATCGCCTCCATGCTCTACATAATCAAGCAGGGATGCAACTTCGTCATAATCAAGTCTTATAATAGCCTTTTCATGAATCTTTGGCATATCTACAAAATCTGTTGGATTAGTTCGAATCATCTGGTGTTTGTAATAATATGTATAGAAACTTCTAAGAGATGACATTTTCCTTGACAATCCCTGTTCATGGTTAGTTACAAGGTTGTCATTTCCATCATTATATACTTTTAAATATTCCATATATTCTTCAATATCAACTGGTTCGATTTTCTCAAGATCAGCTAATGTAAAATCATTAACAGCGATTTCCTTATATGTAGGGTTATTCTCTATAAGAAACTGAAAGAATATACGAATGTCGTATGCGTAAGATATACGTGTCTTAGAAGATGTTCTTGGCTCGATTGCACGGAAGTAATCCTTGGCAAATGTTGGAAGAGTCTTTAACACCTCACGTAAGCGCAGTGTATTGGCTATATCAGCCTGTTCATGGTATGTTCTGTAATCATTATCAGCCATGTATAAAAACCTCCTTAAAGGGTAAATAAGCATCAAACAATACAATTATAGCATTTATAATGAGAATGATAAAGGCGTATATTTTATCATAGATTCAATGATTAACTATATCATATGTGATATACTAAAAGTATAATTATTCTATAGCGTGAAAATAGAAGAGTAGTATGTATTTTAATATCATTGTCTACTGAAGATTACAAGGGGGATGCATCAATGAAAAAATTTGTAAGTTTAATTCTTGGAACAATACTTGTTTTAACTTTAACAGCATGTGGTAAATCAAATTTTGATGAAGTAAAAAAAGATGAAGAAGTATTGCAAGAAGATTATGTGAAAAATGAAGAAATAGAACAAAAGCCTACTATCAGTTCTGGGCAAGGAATCAGCACAGATAGTCAAACGGAAGAAAAAGTTGACAATAGTGTTAAACAGGAGAAGACAGTAGAAGGTTATGTTTTAAACACAGAGGGGAATATTATTACTGTGGATTTGGAAAATTCAGGTGGTAGAAATTATCCACAAGAAGGTCTTGATCGTGGAATAGAATTCGATATCACAAATGCAGAAAAAGAAGTTATTCCAACATTAGGTTATTCTGAAAATATGGACTGCAGAATTAGAACAGGATTAACAGTTTCTATTACTTATTATGAGGAAAATGGGAAAAATATTGTTACAAAAATTTCCACAGATAATGACGAGAACGAAATGATGGTGTATGTTTCGTCCGGAATGATACAGGAACTTACAGAAGAAACAATAACAATCCGCGTTGATAAAGGGGATAACAATGGAGAAAACATTGTCTTTAATATGTCAGAAACGAGTATACCACAAGAGGCAAGTGAGAATTCTTTAGTAAGCGTTACATACTATATGAAAGACAACATGTATTATGCAGTTTCTGTTCTCTGCATTGATTAAGAAGTATTGAGAAGTGAATAATTTATGCTTGATATCATGAGGGAGGGAATAAAAGATGGAGATAAACGCTTACTATAATGGCTACCTGCAAGAAGCTCAGGAAGTGCTTGGCGATATGATGGATTATGGAATTAATACTTGTAGTATAGAAGCAGAGCAATTCTTTACTATGTTTATTAGTTCTGGAGTTGCAGAGCAATTTGAAAAAGGGAATCCTAGGTATATTGCTGGAATGTCAGGTGGCGAATTGGCAAATGAGGTTATCTATAAGGTTACAGGAAAGGAACCCGAACAACCAGAAGAATTCTATTTAGACAAGTCACCAGAATATTGGTGTGGATGGGCACTGGCTTTTTATCAATGGAAAACTGGACGTAGTTTTAAAAAGATATATGATATTGTTTCTATACAGGAAATTTTATTTATGTATCCAACTCATCACGAAGCGGATATAGAACGATTTGCTGCAACAATGGATCAATTATATGCCAAAAGACATACGAAAACTTATCTTCAACAATTTCGTGAAAATATCAATATGAGCGTACAGGAACTTGCAGAAGAAAGTGGTTTGAGATCGAGTGATATAATAGAACTTGAGAAAAATTTTTATAAAATTATGCATACAAGTACGGAAACGATATTTCATCTTTCTCGAATTCTTGGTTGTAGTATGGAGGATTTATTGGAAATATGAGAAAAGTAATATGTTTTCATAAACCAGAGGAAGAGAATGGATATTTGAGCAATTGGTATCCAGCTATATTTAAATGTAACACTCATACATTTTCTTCTGTCGAACAGTATATGATGTATGAAAAGGCATGGATTTTTCAAGATGAATCCGTAATGGAAAGAATTCTTTCTACAGATAATCCAAGTACAATTAAGCGCTTAGGACGTATGGTCAAAAACTATGATGAATCTATATGGAATAAAAAGCGAAGAGAGATTGTGTTTTATGGAAATTTGGAAAAGTTTTCACAAAATGCAGATTTGAAGGTAAAGCTTCAGAATACAAAAGATGCACTTTTAGTTGAATGTTCTGTAAGAGATAAAATATGGGGAATTGGACTTTCTATGAAAGATAAACATCGTTTCGAACCGGAATTTTGGAAAGGCACAAACTTACAGGGTAATGTTTTAATGGAAGTCAGAGATATGATTACTATGGATTCTACAGGAGTATCAAAAAGATAAATTATTGCAAAAGAACCTTTGATAGAGGGGAAGAATGCTAGGTTATAAGTTGGAGTAGCTGCGGAAATATATTGAAGACTATATCAATAGGGAGATCATCATTTGATGCAACTTTTACATGATAAGAGAATTTGCTTAAGTGTTAACTTCCAAATAAATTACAACTAAACAAATTTTTGATAAAAATTATTTTT
>SAMEA104404100__coassemble_3183_pt1 | contig 11279 bp, 8 predicted proteins | sample SAMEA104404100__metabat2_high_PE_088 | metagenome-assembled genome bin SAMEA104404100 (sample SAMEA104404100) | Balaenoptera acutorostrata
GTATGTATTTTTATCACATTAGATAACATTGACTTATAGATATAATTTTTGATATACTCTAGGACGTTGGTGTTTTATATCACCATAAGTATTAGTTTTAGTCATAGATAATTTTGGAGATATTTTTTATGAAATTAAGCGCAAGAAACCAGTTTGCTGGAACAGTTACAAACATTAACGAAGGTGCAGTTAACGGCATCGTTATAATCGCACTTGCAGATGGACACAAAGTTTCAGCTACAATCTCATTATCAGCTATCAATGAACTTGAACTTGAAGTTGGTAAAGAAGCTGTTGGAATCGTAAAAGCTACATCTGTAATGTTCGGAGCATAATTTAATTTCTATTATATTAGAAAAGGTAGGTTTTCCTAAAAGGATTACCTACCTTTTTTATTTCACCATTATTATTCGCAGTAAACTCTATTTTCACAAATTTAGATAGCACATAGTTTTTCTATTACTATCTACTAAAAAAGTTCAAAAAAACACAAGCATCTCTGCTTGTTAAAATGAGCATGTGGGGATTCGAACCCCGGACAACTTGATTAAAAGTCAAGTGCTCTACCACCTGAGCCACACCCCGATATTTTATTGTGCATCCGTTCCAGACGCGATATTAATTATATTATCAAATTTAAATTGTCAACACTTTTATAGATTTCAATAAAACTTTTTATTATATATTAGGGACGGACATTAATCCGCCCCTAATAATTACTGTAATATTATATTACTTAGAAATTCTAATTCTTTCGTGAGCAACATGTTTATCAGCTACTTCTTTGTTGTTGAATGGTGTCACTCTAAATGAAAGTGTAAATGGCTCAAATTTTGCACGATACTTATCTAACTGCCACTGTCCACAAGAATATGATCCAAGTGCATTCTGTTTGTAATCTACGTTAAATACAACATAGTCACGTTTCTTAAGATCGATTGTGTGTTTAGCATCATCTAAATCTTTTTCTTCGTACCATGAAGCACTAAAGTTGAAGCTGTCTTCTGTAGATGCTACAACACCCATGCCTCTGTCATTTGTTAATGATACCCATTTACAATCCATGTGGTTACCATTTGCCTGAGGTACAATGTAGTTTGTGAAGAGACCGTCTACTGTATTTTCGTAAACGCCCATCATACCTGCTTCTTTAGAGTCTGCGTAGTTTTCTCCTGGACCTCTACCAAAGTAACGAACCTGATCCATAGATTTATCAAGATGCATTGTAACACCAAGTCTTGGGAACATATCTGGTGCACATCCAAGTGCTCCTGCTCCTGACATGTTTGCAGATGAACCGTTCTCAGACATTTTCGCGCCAGTATCTTCCATTTTACCGCCAGGAACTCCTGAAATATCGATAAGTACATCTCCTGTTGGGCAAACTGTGTATGTGTATGTTACTTTGAAGTGCCATGCACTGTTTGTTGTACTGTTAATTGTATTAACTTTAACTGTAAGGAAATTATTTTCCTCTTTATATTCAATACCCATTACAACTTCATGTTCAAGGTGTAAGAAGTATACCTTCTTCATCTCATCGATGATTTCCATGTCGTTGCTTATAGGAGCTCTCCATAATGTGAAACGTGGTCCTTTACTCATAACCTGCATTCCATCTCTTACAACGCTTGTGATATTTCCACGTACAAGATCAAAATCAACGTGGAAGTTTGCACCTTCAGCGCGAAGTAATGTATGCTCTTTTGTTACTTTTAAGAATCCTTCAGGAATTACTTCCATAGCTTCTTTGTATATAGGAAGTTTGAACTGAGCTGTTGCAAGTTCATGTCCTGCTTCTGCATATGCTGTATGATCTTTTAACTGGTATGAAATATTAACATAATATTCAGCACCTGGTTTAACATTAATTGCTTTAAGGTCATATGGAACCTTGATTTCTTTTACTGCTCTTGCAGGAATAGATGGAAGATCAAAGCTTCCCTGCTGAACCATAACATCATCTTCCATGACATTGTATACAAGACGGAACTGATTTAAGTCAGCAAAGTCAAATCTGCTTATTAACTTAATAATTCCTTCTTCTAAATCAACGGCTTCTGTTGTAATAGGTTCAACTACTTTTTTGTATTCATAAAGTCCTGGTGATGGTGTACGATCTGGCATAAGCATTCCATCGATACAGAAGTCTTTATTTGATGGATCATCACCAAAGTCTCCACCATAACGGTAGTATTTCTGTCCATCCTCTGTGTATGTTTCGATACCGTGATCGAACCACTCCCAGATAAATCCACCCTGGAGTTTATCGTGTGCATAGAAAAGATCCTGATACTCTTTTAAGTTTCCAGGGCCATTTCCCATTGCATGACAGTACTCGCAAAGGAGATGTGGATGTTTGCTATTTTCAATAATGTCTTTCATAAGGAAAGGTTTCTTTGGATTTTCAAGCCATGTATACATAGTAGAATAAACATCAGCATATTCCATATCAAAGTCACCTTCATAATGAACGAGACGAGTAGAATCCATTTCGTGTGCAACTTCTGTCATCTTGAAGAAGTTACATCCTGATGCAGACTCATTTCCAAGAGACCACATTAAAATTGAAGGATGGTTTTTATCTCTTTCAATCATTCTTACCATACGTGTAACATAAGCTGTTTCCCATGTTGGATCATCTGTAATCCATGCATAGTTTCCAGTTAATTCAAATCCGTGACACTCAAGGTCAGTTTCATCGATCATGTACATACCATATTCGTCACAAAGATCGTAAAGGTAATATGAGTCTGGGTAATGACAAGTACGGATAGCATTAACATTAAACTGTTTCATAAGTTTAATATCTCTTTCCATCTCTTCTTTTGCAACTACTCTACCATTTCTTGGGTTGTAGTCGTGACGGTTCATTCCTTTAAATTTGATTGCAACACCGTTTACAAGGAATGTGTCTCCGTTAAGACGAATATTTCTAAATCCTACATTCTGTGGGATAACTTCTATTACTTCACCATCTTTAATAACTGTCATATATAATTTGTAAAGGTATGGTGTTTCAGCTGTCCAATGCTTTGCATTCTCGATTACTGTATCAAGAGTAACTGTTTCGTTAGCATGTTTTGTTTCTTCGAATACAACATTACCTAAAGCGTCGTGAAGTTCAAATTTAACTTCTACATCTGCTGCTGAACGTAAAGTTGCATTTACATGAAGAAGACCATTTACATACTGATCATCTAAGTCAGCTTCAACTTTGAAATCGTTGATTCCGTCTTTTGGTACTCCAAGGAGTTCTACATCTCTGTAGATACCACTTTCCCACCACATATCCTGGTCTTCTAAGTATGTACCATCTGACCACTGGTAAACTCTTACAGTAACGTCATTGATTTCTCCAACTTTTGCTATATCTGTAATATCAAATTCTGCTTCGTTTCTTGCACCCTTGCTGTATCCAACTTCCTGACCGTTAACCCATACATGGTATGCTGAGTCAACACCGCAGAATCTTAAAATGATCTGTTTGTTGCGGAATGATTCTTCGATCCAGAATTCACGTTTGTAAATTCCTGTTGGATTTTCTGTTGGAACGTATGGTGGGTTAATTGGGAAATTGTACCATAAATCTGAGTAGTGCATTTTTCCGTAACCCTGAAGCTGCCAGTTTCCTGGAACAGTTATATCATCCATTTTGTCTGTATCATAATCGCTTGCGTAAAAACCTTCTGGACTATATTCTGGTGCATCTAAGAACATAAACTTCCATACTCCATTTAAATTTTTAAACGCATGTGTATATCTATTATCATTTAAGAGTGCTTTTTCCATAGATGGAAATGTAAGAAAATGTGCTCTTGCTGGCATTCTGTTAATTCCATCAACTAAATGATTTTCCCAAGTTTTCATTTTTATAATTCCTCTCTTAACAAATTTTATTTATTTGCTTTTTCTTTTTTCTCGTATTTAATCCATGCAATCCATGCAATACCTACGAATACAACTACACCAAGTACATTGTAAATAAGACTTCCAAATGGATTAGCTACTCCGGCAGGTAATGTACCAGCTAATGCCTGTTTCATAAGTGCTGGATCTGGAACTGTTGACATAAAGAATACGAATGCGAATACTGCAAGAAGGAAGAATCCTACAATAATACCAAATGTTCTATTTCCAAATTTATAATCACGTTTAAGATCATCTTTTTTAAGTCGAAGTCCTATATAAGCTATTACCAAGAATAATACTGGTAATAATGATGTTGCTGCTGTCATATTAAGTAACATCTGAAGGAAACTGTCCATGTTTCCAATTCCAAGTGCAGGAATTGCTACAAGAATTGTTACTACTATTCCCTGAACAAGAAGTGCGTTTGTTGGGTTACCTTCATCGTTTGTTTTAACAAGCCATTTTCCAAAAACTCCTTCTGGAATTTCTGAGAAGAAAATTTTAACTGGTGCAGCTGTCCAAAGTGCAAGAGAACCAAGTCCTCCAAGACATAAAATTAAACCTACAAGACGAACTGTTACACCTGTTGGGATACCAAATTTTAAAAGTAATTCTTCAAATACTACGAAAATTGCATTAGAGTAGTTTCCTGCTATCATTTCGTGAGGAACTGCTATACCTACAGAAACTGCACCAAGTACATACATAACACCTATAACAACTGTAGACACTACCATTGTCTTAACAAATGTTTTATTTCCACCCTTAATGTCCTTAATGTAAACACCGATACTTTCTCCACCACCTACGGCCTGTAATACCCATGCCATAACCATGAAGAATGTCCAGTCAAACTTAGGCATAATTGAGCTTACTGAAAATTCCTGAGCAGGTGCTTCTTTAAGACCAGCTACTAAAATAACTGCGAAAAGTATAAATACAAGTCCCATTATAAATCTAGCTGCTCCAGCTACGTCAGTAACTTTTGAAATCCATGAAACACCTTTTATACATACGTATGTCATGATCCAGAATAAAATAACTGAAAGCAATGCTATTATTTTTGTTCCGTTCGCTCCTTCAAAAGCATTTCTTCCAAGTATCATGTAAGAACCGTAAATTAAAGTGTTTGGAAGTAATGAGACAAAGAAAAATAAGTTAACAAAAAAATATGACCAAGCACCAAGAAATGCCCATTTAGGTCCAAGTACACACTCTAACCAACTATGAACGCCTGATTCTTTATCTGAGTTTGCAGATGCAAATTCCGCTATCATAAGAATAAACGGAAGGAAGTAAAAAATTGAAGCAAAAATGTAAGCTGGTATAGTTGCAAGACCGATTTCAATACTATTATTGACTATACTCGGAAATGCAAAAACTGCTGAGAAAGTCATCATTACAAGTGATACGACACCTAATCTTTCTCTTGAATTTGTGTTTTCCATAAAAAATCTCCTTTAAATTTCCTTTAGTTTTTTAGCATTTGCGCATCTGCTTTTTGTAACTTAATTATATCATTATAAGCCGCATGATTCTGTCATCTATGTTGCATTATTTTATACTTATGTTGACTATCCCACAAAAAATGGACATAAGTTCATTTTTATTGCTTTCAGTTTTGATGAGTATTTATATTTATGTTGACTAGCCGTTTTTTCTTTTATATACTGAAGTTAACATAATCTTTACGCAAAATTTGCTGAAAGGAGTAATATGGGGAAAATTTTTATAGATGATACCGATGTTTTAATTAATAACACTCCTATACTTAATGAATTACATCTTTTTGAATGTGGTTATGAAGAATGTAAACCTTTCAAGCCATACGAATTTATTCCTATTGATTACTGGGTAATACATTATTGTGTCCAAGGAGAAGGCTATTTCCAAATTCTCGACAAACAAAATCACATTAAGCCTGGAGATATTTTTATGATTCCACCAAATACAAAGAATAAATATTATCCTAACTTTGAAAATCCTTGGAGCTATAGATGGATTGGAATAAAGGGTAGTAATGCGCGGAAAATTCTTTCAATGTGTGGTTTATCAGCAGAAAATTATATTATTCATCATAATTATGATTCTACTCTTGATCATTTATTTGAAAAAGTATATTTAGACTGTAAGAAAGAGCATCACCTAAAAGCTTTAGGTACTGTCCTAAATCTTTTCGACTATATACAAAACAATATTTATAATGTATCTGTAGATCACTTTACACCAGGCGAATTATACTTTAACCAAATATTATCTTATATACATAAAAACTATTTTAATAATATATCAGTTTCAGATATTGCCGAACACAATAATATAGACCGTACTTATGTATTTAAATTATTTCAAAAATATATGGATATAAATCCAAGCCAGTATTTACAGCATTACAGACTAGATAAAGCATGCGTTCTTTTACGAAAGAGTTCATTAAGCATAACCGACATAGGATATGCTGTTGGATTCCAGAATTCTCCATATTTTACAAAAGTATTTAAAAACTATATAGGTGTAAGCCCTTCAGAATACAGGAAACGATTTATGAAATTTGGAAGCGATAATACAGCCACTAACTAAATTTAGCCACAATGCTTGACTTTGCAAGCTTTGTGGCTATTTTCTCTTTGGTCAGTTCTGCATATATACCTCTTTTTATCATTATATGACATATCAGATTATACAACTTTACAACTTCCAACTATTAATTTTATTTCTTTCTCCTACAAATCTTTTATATATTCCTTCTTCTTTTATAAGCTCATTGTGCGTACCTTGCTGTACAATTCTTCCTTCGTCTAGAACAATAATATTATCTGCATTTTCTACTGTTTTAATCCTATGGGCAATCATTATAATTGTCTTCTCTTTTGTAAGTGCTTCAATTGCTTCCATAAGATCTTTTTCATTTTCAGGATCAACATTTGCAGTTGCCTCATCAAGTATAATTATAGGTGAATCTTTCATAATAGCTCTTGCTATTGAAAGTCTTTGTCTTTCTCCACCTGATAAGCTGCCACCGCTTTCTCCTATAACTGTGTCATACCCATTTTTTAAATTCATTATAAATTCGTGGCACTTTGCTGCTTTAGCCGCTGCTATAACCTCTTCCATAGAGGCTTTAGGTGAACCAAACCTTATATTATTTGCTATTGTATCTTTAAATAAATATACATTTTGAAATACAAAACTATAATTTTCCATTAAAGAATCCATACTATAATTTCTTATATCTTTGTTATCAAGTGTTACTGTTCCACTGTCAACATCCCAGAATCTTGATATAAGATGACAAAGTGTTGTCTTACCGCTACCAGATGGTCCAACAATAGCAGTTGTTGTATTTGATGGAATTTTAAGTGTTACATTATCAATAATTTTCTTCTTCTCATATGCAAAATCAATATTTTTCGTATTAATATTATGAGTTTCAGGGGAAATATTTTCTCCTTCAATATCCATCTCTTTAATATTTAAAATATCATTAGCTTTATCAACACTTAAATCTACAATACGAACAAGTGCTGAATAGTTTCCAGCTAATTCTAATCCTTCTAATATCATAAACGAACATATAATCATCATTATACAATTTAAAAGTGTCATAGTTCCTGATGTGTAGAAATACAATGATGCTGTACATATTGATATTCCAACAAACTTTGCTATATAATTTTGTAAAGTCATATATGGTATAAGACTAAATTCCAATTTTGTATTAATATTAGAGTTCTCATCAATAGCCTTATCCAAATTTTTATTGTACTTTCCAGTCATATGATATGCCTTTACTTCGGATATACCTTTAATATATTCAAGTACCTTTTCTACCACATCTGTATCTGACTTAATCTTCTCCTCTGATATCTTTTTAGCTGATCTTTGAAGAAGCATATTTGCAAATAAATATAAGCATAACTCTAATACTATTATTAATCCTATTCTTACATCGAAAGTAAATACCATTAATGTAATAATTAACGTAGATAATACACCTTCACATATAAGCATTACTACTCTTGTTCCAACATCCGCAAGGTTTTCCATTGTATTTGTTGTAACAGACATAATCTGTCCAAGACTATTTTCATTAAAATATCCCATAGGAAGATATCTCATATGCTCTGCAATTTCCATTCTTTTATTTGCTGCAGTTCTATATCCCGCTTCTGTTTGAAGCATTGTTGCTTTATATTTAATTGCAGATGAACCTATAACTGATACAAGCATAAGTCCAAAGGCTATCCATATAATTGAATTTGTCATTTCTCCATCTAAAATTCCCTGAATCATAACTGCAATTGCTGGAATTTTAAGTGCTATCAAGAATATAGCTGCCACACTTAGAACTATTGAAACTTTAAATTTTCTTCTATTTTCTTCATTACAAAAGTCAAAAAATTTCTTCATTGTATTAAGCATTTGCAACATCTCCCTTCACTTTATCCTTTGAAGATATATGCGCTTCCCAAAGATTTTTATATAATTTAGATTTTTCAAGAAGTTCATTATGTTTACCTCTTGCATCAATTTTCCCTTTGTTTACAACGATAATCTGATCTGCATCTTTTATTGTTGAAAGCCTGTGCGCTATTACTATAAGTGTTTTTCCTTTAACTAACCTTGAAACAGATTCTTGTATAATTGCTTCATTTTCCGGATCTGTATATGCTGTTGCCTCATCTAAAATTACTATAGGGGCATTTTTAAGCATAGCTCTTGCTATAGAAATTCTTTGTTTTTCTCCACCTGATAAATGGTTTCCGCCACCTCCAACAACAGTATCAAAACCTTTTTCAAGATTCATAATAAAGTCATAGCATCCACAATCAATTGCAGCTTTTTCCACTTCTTCATCAGTAGCAGCTAAGTTTCCCATACGAATATTTTCTCGTACAGTTGTGTCAAACAAGAAATTATCCTGAGATACATATGCTATTCTTTTATAATACTCATTAAGTGATAATTTTCTTATATCAGAGCCGCCAAGAGTAATTAATCCATTATCTACATCCCAAAATGATGCAATAAGTTTTGCTATTGTAGATTTTCCACCACCTGATGGACCAACAAGAGCATTGAATGTGCCCGCCTTAAATTCACCACTTACTCCATGTAAAACCTCAACATCTTTTGTATATCCAAAATGTATATCTTTAAACTCTATTGTATTATTTAAAGGTTCTTCTTCATTTTTACAAGGACGTGGCATCTCTTTAGCGTCTATAATAGAAACAACTTCATCTATAATAGTACCCATTTTTGCCACATCATCATTGTAAGACATCATCTGAATTATAGGTGTTATAAGACCAAATGCCATTATTACAACAAGAATAAAATTAAATACATCAAGACTTCCATTTTTTACAAGTATCCCACCTATAGGAAGTACTGCTATAAGAGTTGCAGGCATTACATTCATTGCTGTAACAAAGTATATATTACTTTGTCTCATCCACTCTACATATGCCGCCGCACCTTCTTTTGCCGCATCAACAAATTTTTCGTAGGAGCTTTTTGCTTTACCAAATACTTTTATTACTTCAATACCGCTTATATATTCAACGGCTGTATCATTTAAATTCTTTGTTGCTCTTAGTGCTCTTTCATAATTTTTTTCATATCCGACCATCATAAGCATAAAACATATAAGTCCTATAGGAAAAGTTATTAAAGAAGCAAGAGCCATTCTCCAATCTATTATAAATAAGTAGATAAGAGTACATACAACAACAAAAATATCTCCCGAACACTCAGGAATTACATGAGCAAGAGATGGCTCAATACTGTCAATTCTTTCAACTAAAATATTCTTTAGTTCTCCAGTTCCTCTACTTTGAATGTCACCTAATGACATTCGCTCCATCTTTAAAAGTCCTTTTTTTCTTATATTACCAAGAACTGCAAATGTAGCTTTGTGTGATAATGTAGTTGAAAACGCATGACAAAGTACTCTAACCAGCCATACAATTACCAAAGCTATAAGTTCTCCTTTATAAGAATCAAAATTCATTTCACCTGATAAAAGCTTTCTTATAATATTTGCCACAAAATAAAATGGCAAAACCTGACACACAGCTCCTATAAGTGAAAATATTACACTAAATATATAAAAAATTTTCTTTTCTTCTGCAAACTCAAAAATCCAGGAGAAAGGACTTCTTTTCTTTTCTTTCAACTTAAAGTCCCCTTTCTATTTACCATAAAAAACTTTGAAAGTTTATCTATACCATCTCTATCAACAGGATACAAATCTTTTACTTTGCCATTCTCCAAATCATTCATTTCTTTACCTCTTTTTCTGTCTTCATCCTTAGTAAAACGAATCCAAACAATCTAATAATATGTATCTTACTCAAGTTAGTTTCAGCTAACCTACATAGAAAAAATTATAGGGTTAAAACCCCATAATCTTTCCCCAGCCTGCTGCATAAAATTCAAGCAGCTGGTTAATATAATCATCCGCATCTTCTCTTGGAACATCGTGGACAATAAGTTCGAAAAATCCTGCAAACATTCCACTTGTAAGAATATGCTCTAAAACAGGATTAACTACATTAATTTCACTATTAACAATCTCTATTGATTTAGCAAAATCTCTTGTAGCTTCTGAGTCCATATTCGCCATTCTATGAACTAAATCATCATACTTTGTTCCTTGAGAACAGCATAAAATAAGTTTAACAGCATCATAATTATCATACATATAATCTTTTAATTTATGCATACATTCATAGGTAACACTTATCATATTTTCCATCTGTTCTTCCGGAGAGAAACTAAAAAAAGTATCAAGTGCTTCCTTATAAATACTAATTATTTCATCGTAACTGTCTGCTACAAGTGTATCAAATAACTTTTCTTTATTCTTAAAGTAACCGTAGAAGGCCCCCGTTGTAAGACCTGCTTGTTTTACTATCTTTCTTAAAGATGCATTTTGATACCCGTTTTCCGTAAACTCAATTTTTGCTTCTTTTAAAATACTTTGATATGTAGTGCTATTAGCCTCTTCCATAACAATTACTCCTTGATTACATATTATTTTTATATGTAACAGTGTTATATAACACCGTTATAATAACTCCAAACTGATTTATTGTCAACAAAAACAATTAAATATTCGTAGGCATTTCGAATGTATCCTTGTTCTTTAACCCCAAATACTAATTATTTAATAATAGTGTTTATAGCAGACTGTACTGCTTTATACTCATTTCTATAATTTCTTCATATGTTGCACCATTTGTAAAGCCATCGCGTCTCATAAATATTGATGGAATTCCCGCTTATCAATCCAATATCCTGCATATATTATATCTGCTTCTATTTCCAACTCTTCCATACTTCAGGTTCATATCCAACCG
>SAMEA104404100__coassemble_3407_pt1 | contig 10576 bp, 8 predicted proteins | sample SAMEA104404100__metabat2_high_PE_088 | metagenome-assembled genome bin SAMEA104404100 (sample SAMEA104404100) | Balaenoptera acutorostrata
TGCCCCAAGGATCTGTGGCGATATCAAGTGATGTTCTCATCTTTGAGTTAATTGTTTCTCTTGATGTAAGTGTCTCATCAAGTTCTAAATCGCCAATGATATTTCTAAGTGTTGTAGCTGTAAGATTCTCAATCGCTGCTATTGGGCTTTCAACTCCGTATGCATACTGCTTTGGATCTGTTATCTGAAAAAACACTACAGTATCTATCTGCATTGTAACGTTATCCTTTGTGATAACAGCCTGCGGATCAAAGTCTACTACCTGTTCTTTTAATGAGACTCTTTTTGCTACACGGTCAATAATTGGAACTTTAAAATGTAATCCTACGCCCCATGTCTCTTTGTACCCGCCTAATCGTTCTACTACATATGCATGTGCCTGAGGTACAATACGTATGTTTCTTACAATAATAAGAAGAGCGATTATAAGTACGATAATAAATAAAATAATCATTCCTTTTCCTCCTTTTATTTTTTAGTTACTATAAGTTTAACGCCCTCAATGGCGATAACTTCAACCCTGTCACCTTTTTTATAAATTAAATCATCCTCCTTAGATCTTGCCATCCATGTCATCCCCTCATAAATAGCCTCACCTGTCTGTGCTTTATTGTTAATATCCTCTGTTACTATTACTTCTTTACCAATTACCATATCACTGTTTGTTTTCTCATGCTTATTATTAACATGTTTTTTCACAAGCGGTCGTGTAAGTACAAGAAGTATTAATGACGTTACAACAAATATTAAAAGCTGCCATTTAAATGTAATACCAGTTAAACTTACAAACATTGTTATAAGTGCTCCACCTGCCATCCATATAGATACAAGCCCCACTGTTGCAGCTTCAACAACAAGAAATACAACCATAAGTATAAGCCATAAGTATGCAAAACCGTTCATATTATTCCTTCTTTCTATTTAGAAGCATTATGCCTCTTCGAAAAGCGGTGTTGATAAGTATCTCTCTGCTGTATCTGGAAGAATGGCCACTATAGTTTTTCCTTTAAACTCAGGTCTTCTTGCAAGTTTTATTGCTCCTGTAAGCGCTGCACCTGAGCTTATTCCTACGAGTACTCCTTCATGTTTAGCAAGCATTCTTGAAGCCTCATATGCCTCTTCTACGGAGATTTTTAATACTTCATCGTAGATGTTTGTATCAAGCACTCCTGGTATAAATCCTGCACCTATTCCCTGAATTCCATGTGGTCCTGCCTGTTCACCTGAAAGAACAGCTGATTTATCAGGTTCAACAGCAGCAATGTATATATCTTTATTCTGCTCTTTTAGATATTTTCCTGTACCTGTTATTGTTCCGCCTGTTCCAACACCTGCAACAAATGCGTCTATTTCTCCATCTGTATCTGCATAAATCTCAGGACCTGTTGTTTTATAATGTGCAAGTGCATTGGCAGGATTATCAAACTGACCTAATACAACTGCATTCTCTGTTTCTTTTTCAAGTCTTTTAGCTTCTTCAATGGCACCATTCATTCCTTTACTTCCTGGTGTAAGAACAATCTTCGCACCATATCCTAAGAGAAGTTTTCTTCTTTCAATGCTCATTGTTTCAGGCATAACAAATACTGCTTTGTATCCTTTAGATGCTGCAACTGCTGCTAGTCCTATACCTGTATTACCACTAGTTGGTTCAATTATAGTTGCACCTTTTTTGATTAATCCTTTACTTTCTGCATCTTCTATCATAGATAATGCCACTCTGTCTTTTACACTTCCTGCCGGATTAAAATACTCTAACTTCACAAGAATACGTGCCTTAAGATCAAGATCTTTTTCAATATTAGAAACCTCTAAAATTGGGGTTCTGCCCATTAATTCTGTTACATTTTTGTAGATTTTCTTCATCGATTTCCTCCTTTAATTGTAGATGTAAACATTTTACACCAACGAAGGTGTTTTTTGCAACTTTTTACTAATTAACACTTAATAATAGCTTATAAAAAACAGCACATTGCTATACTCTCCATTGACTTTATGCAACAAATATGATACTCTGTAAACATGTTCTTTTGTAAGAACATTAGTAATTTAGATGGAGGAAAACACAATGACAGGTACAGTTAAGTGGTTCAACAATCAGAAAGGATACGGATTCATCTCTGACGAAGAAGGAAATGATGTATTCGTACACTTTTCAGGATTAGTAATGGAAGGTTACAAATCTTTAGAAGAAGGTCAGGCTGTAGAATTCGATGTTACAGAAGGAGCTAAAGGACCTCAGGCAGTTAACGTAGTAAAACTTTAATCACACTTTTTATTGTACTTTTTTATATAGGATAGACATATTGTTTTAAATATTTAAAAGCTATAACATGAAATGAGATTAAGAAAAGGACTAATGCTTATGCATCAGTCCTTTTTTCTTATTAAATTAATGGATATTTGTCTGTGAGAGTTTTAACCATTTCTCTTGCTTTTGGAACATTTTCTTCTCCCTCTATAACAAGAGCTATAATTTCAGCCACCTTATCCATATCTTCTTCTACAAATCCTCTTGTAGTTACAGCTGGTGTGCCAAGACGCACTCCACTCGTAACAAATGGTGATCTTGGGTCATTTGGAATTGTATTCTTATTACATGTAATATGAGCATCATCAAGTCTCTTTTCAAGTTCCTTGCCGCTTATATCATATTTTGTAAGGTCAACAAGCATAAGATGATTGTCAGTTCCATCTGAAACAATCTTTACATCACGCTTTTGAAGTCCTTCACATAAAGCTTTTGCATTTTTTATAATCTGTTCCTGATATATCTTAAATTCAGGCTGAAGAGCTTCTTTAAAGCATACTGCCTTAGCAGCAATAACATGCATTAAAGGACCACCCTGTGTTCCTGGGAAAATCGCTTTATTAAAATTAAACTTTTTATTCATTTCATCACTTGAAAGAATCATTCCGCCACGAGGTCCTCTAAGTGTCTTATGAGTTGTAGTTGTTGTAACATGTGCATATGGAATTGGACTTGGATGAAGTCCTGCTGCTACAAGACCAGCAATATGAGCCATATCTACCATAAGATAAGCTCCAACCTCATCTGCTATTTCTCTAAAACGTTTGAAATCTATAGTTCTTGCGTACGCACTTGCACCTGCAATAATAAGTTTAGGCTTGTGCTCTTTAGCAATTCTTAGAACTTCATCGTAATCAATAAAGCCTTCATCATTTACTCCGTATGCTGCAAAATCAAAATATTTGCCAGACATATTTACAGGTGAACCATGTGTTAAATGTCCGCCATGATCTAAGTTCATACCCATAACTTTATCTCCTGGTTCACATATAGCAAACAATACTGCCATATTAGCCTGAGCTCCTGAATGCGGCTGAACATTTACATACTCACATCCAAAAAGTTCTTTAGCACGTTCTCTTGCAATATTTTCAACTACATCAACACAGTCACATCCGCCATAATATCTCTTCCCTGGATATCCTTCTGCGTATTTATTAGTCATTGGACTTCCCATAGCTGCCATAACCGCTTTACTTACCCAGTTTTCAGATGCTATAAGTTCAATATGAGAATTCTGCCTTTCCATCTCATCCTGTATAGCATTAGCTACTTCTATATCAGCATTTTTAACCTCATCAAAACTGTACATTATTAATACCTCCAATTCGTTGTTTATACATTAGACCAATTATAACACAGTTTTTTCATAAATGTCTATTATTTTAACGTGGTAAATTAAAAAAGTGGAGGTTTTATCCTCCACCTTAATTTGGTATTAAATTATACAAAATCAAAAAGTGACAGTTGGTTACTTTCTGGGAGATCTCCAAAAAGTCCTAAGTCTTTCATAAGATCAATAACTGTCTTACTACACTTAGTTCTTATTCTAAAGTCATCAAGTGATAAGTATGGACCGTCTTTAGCAGCTTCTTCTACTGCATCTGCTGCCTTCTCTCCCATTCCATCAATACTTGAAAGTGGTGGCATAAGCTTGCCATCAATAATCTGGAACTTTCTTGATTTTGCTGTATATATGTCGATTGGAAGGAACTCAAATCCTCTTGCATACATCTCCTGTACAATCTTCATATCTTTAAGTACATCCTGTTCTTTGTTAGAAAGAGTGTCTTTTCTTCTCTTATAATCATTTATGTAGAAGTTTAATTTATCTTTTCCCTGACACATAATTTCATATGAGAAGGCATTGGCACGTATTCCAAAGTAAGCCCCGTAATATGCAAGTGGATAGTTTATCTTACAATATGCAATACGATAAGCCATCATAACATAAGCTGCCGCATGGGCTTTTGGGAACATGTAACTAATCTTTTTACATGAATCTAAGTACCAGTCAGGAACGTCTTTTTCCTTCATGGCTACTTCCCACTCTGGCTTAAGACCCTTACCTTTTCGAACACTCTCCATAATTGTAAATGAAAGAGCACTGTCTACACCCTTATTAATAAGGTAACCCATAATATCATCACGTGTACAAATACATGTAGAAATAGTTGTTATTCCGCTCTTAACGAGTTCCTGGGCATTTCCAACCCATACATTAGTACCATGTGAAAGACCTGAAATACGAATAAGGTCAGATAATGACTGTGGCTTTGCATCCTGAACCATCTGAATAACAAAGTCAGTACCAAACTCAGGAATACCAAGGCATCCAAGCTGGCATCCGCCAATATCTTCAGGTTTAATTCCAAGGGCTGATGTATCATGGAACAATGATATAACATCTCTGTCATCAAGTGGTATATCTGTTGCCACAAATGGATGTTCTTCATTGTACTCATTTTCCATGGCATCCGACGTAATATACTCTTCAAGCTGACGAATAATTGTTGGATCATCATGACCTAATATATCAAGTTTAAGTAAGTTATGGTCAATTGAATGATAATCAAAGTGTGTTGTTATAATATCCGATGTCATATCATTTGCCGGATGCTGAATTGGTGTAAATTCATTAATATCATGACCATGAGGAAGAACAACAATACCACCAGGATGCTGACCTGTACTTCGTCTTATTCCTGTACATCCTACAGATATTCTCTCAATTTCACATCTTCTCTTTCTTAAATCCATCTCTTCATAATAGTTTTTAACAAAACCATATGCCGTTTTATCAGCTACAGTACCTATTGTACCAGCCTTAAATGTATGGCCTTCACCAAAAATAACTTCAGTATATTTATGAGCTTTTGCCTGATAATCACCAGAGAAGTTAAGGTCAATATCCGGCTCTTTATCTCCTTTAAATCCAAGGAATGTTTCAAATGGAATATCAAATCCAGCTTTTATAAGTTTCTCTCCACAAACAGGACAGTTTTTATCAGGCATGTCAAATCCACATCCACCTGCAAATGCTCTAACCTCATCAGAGTCAAAGTCATTATAATGGCATTTCTCACAATAATAGTGTGGGCTAAGTGGGTTAACCTCTGTAATACCTGACATAGTTGCTACAAATGAGGAACCAACTGAACCACGAGATCCAACAAGATATCCGTCTTCGTTTGATTTCCAAACAAGCTTCTGAGCAATTATATACATAACTGAATATCCATTTGAAATAATAGAGTTAAGTTCTTTTTCAAGACGCTTAGATACTGGTTCTGGAAGATCTGGACCATATATTTCATGAGCCCTGTCATAACATATATCACGAAGATCCTGCTCTGAATTTTCGATTACAGGAGGACACTTATTCGGGTTAACAGGAGCAATCTTTTCTATCATGTCACAGATTTTATTAGTATTATCGATTACTATTTCCCTTGCCTTATCTGAACCTAAATATTCAAACTCAGTGAGCATCTCTTCTGTTGTTCTAAGATAAAGTGGTGGCTGATCATCTGCATCTGAAAAACCTTTACCCTTCATTATAATTCGTCTGTAAACCTCATCCTCAGGATCAAGGAAATGCACATCACATGTAGCGACTACAGGCTTTTTAAATCTCTCACCTAAATTTACGATTTTTCTATTTATATCCTGAAGATCCTCATTGCTGTTAACATTTGGAAACTTAGGACTTTCAATCATAAACTTATTATTTCCAAGTGGCTGTATTTCATAGTAATCATAGAAATCACAAAGGTTTGCAATTACCTGATCTGATTTATTTTCAACTACAGCCTTATAAAGTTCACCTGCCTCACATGCACTTCCTATAATAAGTCCTTCCCTATATTTTTGAAGCTGACTCTTTGGAATTCTAGGTCTCCTGTTGTAATAAACAAGGTGAGAATCTGATATAAGTTTATATAGATTAAATCTACCAGTATCATTCTTAATAAGAATAATTATATGATATGTAGGCATCTTCATAATGGCATTAACGTTTGTCTCACCATATTTATTAAGCTCGCCTAATGTATTTATATTAATATCTTTAAGCATCTCTATAAACTTAACATATATTTCAGCTGTAGCTCCTGCATCATCCACTGCCCTGTGATGATTTTCAAGAGATATATTAAGCGCTTTAGATACTGTATTAAGTTTATAATTTGTAAGTGTTGGAAGTAAGATTCGTCCAATTGCAACTGTATCTACATATACAAACTCTCGTGGCATATTTAGCCTTATACAATTTTGTTCTATAAACCCAACATCGAATCCCGCATTATGGGCAACTAATATTCCATCACCTATAAATTCTAAAAATTCGGGAAGAACCTGCTCTATTTCAGGTGCATCTATTACCATATCATCTGATATGCTTGTAAGCTGTGTAATCTTAAATGGTATAGGACGCTTTGGGTTAACAAATGTACTAAACTTATCTGTTATCTTACCACCTTGTACTTTTACCGCACCTATTTCTATTATTCGGTCATTTAAAGCACTAAGACCTGTTGTCTCAAGGTCAAATACAATAAATGTATCATCAAATGTTTCTGTTGTACCTCTTACAGCAACCTCCTGCATATCATCTACAACATATCCCTCCACTCCATATATAACTTTAAATGGATCATCTTTAGGAAGTCTTTCTATAAAGTGATTTGCTTCAGGAAATGCCTGAGCAACACCATGATCTGTTATAGCAATGGCCGGATGTCCCCAGTCATGAGCACGCTTAACTATATTTGATACTTCAGATACCCCATCCATATCGCTCATCTTTGTATGACAGTGAAGTTCAACACGTTTATTTACGCTTAAATCCTGTCTTGCTTTTGTAAAATCAGATGATTTTCTAATACCCGTAACAGAACCTATTGTAAGCTCACCATCATATTTATCTATAGTTGTAATACCTTTTACTTTTATAAATGCACCCTTTTTAAGGTCTCCTAAAAGATCAGGAAGCTGTTCATTTCTTGTAAACATCTTCACCATAATTGTATCTGTAAAGTCTGTTACTGCAAACATAAGAATGGACTTTTCATTACGGATTTCTTTTGCCTCAAAGCTTATAATCTTACCATTAAATGTAATTTCTCCCATTTCACCAACGACTGTTTCAAGCTTAATAGGCTCATCTATAAAGTTACGCCCGTATATAAGCATAGGATCATCGCCCTGTTTAAGAGGACGGACATAATCATTCTTAAAGTTCTTCTTAAATGATTTCTTTTTGTCTCCAAATCCTGAAGAACTGCTCTTTTCTCCTGACTCTTTCTTATCTTTTACTTCTGCATCTTTAGTCTGTTTTTTCTTTTCAGTTGCTTCATTACGACTATTTACACGCTCAAAGATTGCATTAATTTCACTTTGTACTCTCTTTGCATCGTCGCATATTATATTATCACATGGCTCATCGTCATATGTTACTGATATATTTGCAGTTATATTAAATCTGTTAGCATAAATATCTTTTAAATATTCTAAAATCTCTTCTTTTTTATCTTTAGATATAATAGAACTTGGAAGTTTGAGGCACATACAGTCTTCTCCTTGACTATTAGCATCTGCCTTCTTAAACATATTAGCAGCTATAAGACTTTTCTCTTTAAGCTCTTCATACATACTTTCTTTATATGCATCATAAAGTGTATTTACATTATAAAGACTTGAAAGACTGTACTTTTCAACTATGTTTATATTTATATTTACATTTTTAAATAACTGTCTCTTTATACACTCTTCCATCTGCCATATATGTTTCTTCTGTATTATATGATGACAGAAAATGTGGACATGCAGATAGTCACGACTTTTATTAGTCGTGACTTTCTGTACCTCCACATCTTGAAAAAGTACCTGTATATCATCTTCTACTCTTAAAGTAGGAAAAACATCAAAAAAGTATTTGCGTTTTATTTCTTCCAATTTAATAACTCCTGCTTAAGTGTCTCAAGAAGTTCATCTTCTTTGACTTTCTTTACAATTTCACCTTTTTTAATAAGTAGTCCTTCGCCTACACCACCTGCAATACCAATATCAGCTTCTTTGGCTTCTCCAGGTCCATTAACTACACATCCCATAACTGCAACTTTTATATCAAGATCAAAGTCTGCTACCATAGTCTCAACCTGATTTGCAAGTCCTATAAGATCAATCTTTGTTCTTCCACATGTAGGACATGAAACAACTTCTATTCCGCCTTTTCTAAATCCTAACTGTTTCAAAATAAGTTTAGCTGTCTTTACTTCTTCTACAGGATCCCCTGTAAGCGAAACTCTTACTGTATTACCAATACCTTCATAAAGGATAATTCCAAGGCCTACTGAAGATTTAATATTTCCTCTGTAAAGTGTTCCAGCTTCTGTAATGCCTACATGAAGTGGGTATGGACATTCTTTAGCAATCATTTCATGAGCTTTAACGCACATAAGAACATCTGAAGATTTAATACTTACAACTATATTCTCATAACCCATGTTTTCAATCATATGAACTTTATCAAGAGCACTTTCAACAATACCTTCAGCAGTTACGCCATTGTATTTTGCAACAAGCTCTTTTTCAAGAGAGCCACTGTTAACCCCAACTCTTATTGGCACATTGTATTCTTTAGCTTTTTCAACTACTGCTCTAAGTCTGTCTTCTCCACCAATGTTTCCTGGATTAATACGAATCTTATCTGCGCCATTTTCAATAGCTGCAATGGCAAGTCTGTAATCGAAATGGATATCTGCAACAAGTGGAATATGGATTCTTTCTTTAATCTTACCAAGTGCTAATGCTGCTTCCATAGTTGGAACTGCACATCTTATAATCTCACATCCTGCAGCCTCAAGTTTAAGTATCTGCTCTACTGTAGCCTCAACATCCTCTGTCTTTGTGTTTGTCATTGACTGGATTGTAATAGGATGATTTCCACCAATGATAACATTTCCGATCTTGACTTCCCTTGTATTTTCTCTTAATGTAGTCATTTAACAATTCCTCCTTTAAAGTTATAAAGCTTCCTTATATGTAAATAAACAGGGAACTTACACTCCCTGTTTACATAATCTTATAGAAAATTAATTTTTCTTTTTGTCAAATACCATAGCGCCGTCATATGCAACATTATTAAGTGTAAGTTCACCAACACTTACACTATATACATAAGTTCCCTCAAGTGACTTAACTGATGATTTAAGTGCTGCCTCATTAGTAACTCCCTTATTCTCACTTAACGTACGTGAAAAAGCTTCACTATTTAATGTTAATATAATTGATTTACCTTTATAATCAACTTCAAAATCATATCCTGTAACAATTGTATTGCCGCTGTTCTCATCTATCCAGCTCGCCTTTACAAGTGTATCCATAAGATCAATTTCTTCGTCATCATCAACATCGTCCTTATTAGTATTAGGGATTTCAAGTATAAGATTGCTATCCTGATGTGCCCATTTACCTTCAATTGGGTTAGTTGTAAAAAGTTTTACAACAAAAAATATACCTATACATAGCACAGCAACTGTGGATGCCTTAAGAGCAATAGACCAAAATCTGCTCTGCTTTTCTTCTTCAATTTCATTAATCTTCATCAGTATTCTTCCCTTCTTAATCACTCCTATTATTATACGAATTTTAATTAATTATGTCAATGAAAAAGGACGGCATGTTAAATGCGCCGCCCCAGAAAATCATCCAAATATTCCACCAATAATTGTATATGATAAAACAGTCATAATAAGTGTTGCAAGTACAAGTCCAAGACATATAGCAGGGAATGATTTTCTAAATCTTATTCCAAGTAATGCTGCTATTAATGAACCTGTCCATGCTCCTGTTCCAGGAAGTGGTATACCTACAAATAATACAAGTCCCCAGAATTCATATTTCTCTATTTTATCACTTTTACTTAAAGCCTTCTCTTCAAGTTTTTCAACCATAGGTTTTAATTTCTTTGTTCCCTTCATCCAGTCAAAAATCTTTGTAATAAGAAGAAGGATAAATGGTATAGGTATTATATTTCCTATAACGCAGATTGGAATTGCCTGCCACATTGGTATGTCAAGAAATGCAGGTCCCGCTGCAAGAAGTCCCCCTCTAAGTTCAAGAATAGGAACCATTGAAATAAGAAAAACTATAAATTCTTTACCTACTTTACCACCTAAATTTAATATAAACCAGTTTATAAGTGCATCTTTCATCTTATTTTAGGCAGGATACCCCCGCTTCTATAAGCGGTGGGAGGAATGC
>SAMEA104404100__coassemble_3484_pt1 | contig 10294 bp, 13 predicted proteins | sample SAMEA104404100__metabat2_high_PE_088 | metagenome-assembled genome bin SAMEA104404100 (sample SAMEA104404100) | Balaenoptera acutorostrata
TAGAACACCAGCCTTCCAAGCTGGATACGTGGGTTCGATTCCCATCACCCGCTCTTTTTATACCATATGGTGGTTTTGATTGCGTTTATGACGCAATTTTTTTTTATCATTACATTTGAAACATATAGTTGTTTTTTTATTACTATGATATAATAACCCTATATAATGCGAATATAGGAGGATATATTATGGACAATTCAGTAATGTACAAACTCTCATATGGGTTATTTGTTTTAACAGCAAAAGATGGAGAGAAAGACAACGGTTGTATTATTAACACAGCTATGCAGGTTACAGGAGATCCTAACAGAATTATTGTAGTTGTAAACAAACAGAATTATACACACGATATGATTATGAAGACAAAGAAATTCAATGTATCTATTATTGATACAGATGCGGATTTTGATTTGTTCAAGCAATACGGATTCCAGAGCGGACGCGACGTTGATAAGATGGAAGGTGTTAATTTCTCAAGAAGCGAGAATGGTATCGTTTATTTAAATGAGATGGTTAATGGATATATTTCAGGAGAAGTTATTTCTGAAACAGATCTTGGAACACATACAATGTTCCTTGCAGATGTTGTTGACGGACAGACAATCGCTAAAGATAAAGAGTCTGTAACATATGCTTACTATCACAAGAATATTAAACCATCACCAGTTAAGACAAGTAAAAAAGGATGGGTCTGTAAGATTTGCGGATATATTTATGAAGGTGAAGATTTGCCAGCAGATTTCATTTGTCCACTTTGCAAACATCCTGCATCAGACTTTGAACCATTAGCTTAATAATTAGGAGGATTTTAGTAATGAACGCTTTAGAGGAACGCATTTTAAAAGATGGAATTGTAAAAGAGGGGAATGTATTAAAAGTTGACAGCTTTTTAAATCATCAGATGGATATAGAACTCTTTGAAAAAATGGGTGAGGAATTCAAGAAACGTTTTGAAGGAAAGCCTATTAATAAAATCCTTACAATAGAAGCATCAGGTATTGGTATAGCATGTGTAGTAGCACAGAGCTTTAGAGTACCAGTTGTATTTGCTAAGAAATCTAAAAGCATAAATCTTGAAGGTGAAATGCTTGTTGCAGAGGTTGAATCATTTACACATAAATGCAAGAATAATGTTATTGTTGCTAAGAAGTTTTTATCAGAAGATGACCATGTGCTTATTATCGATGATTTCCTTGCTAACGGATGCGCACTTCAGGGACTTATTCAGATTGTTCAAAGTGCAGGAGCAACTGTAGAAGGTATTGGTATTGCAATTGAGAAAGGATTCCAGTCAGGTGGAAGAAGTATAAGAAACTTAGGATTCCAGCTTGAGTCTCTTGCAATTGTAGATGCTATGGACGCAAAGACAGGAACTATTACTTTTAGAGAGCAGTAATAACATGCTTAAATCTTACATAGCTTTTGATTTAGAGACAACAGGACTTAATCCTGTTAATAATGAAATAATTGAAATAGGTGCTCTTAAAGTAAGAGACGGTAAGGTTGTGGACAGGTTTATGGAATTTGTATGCCCAGAGTGTGAGATTCCGCCGCTTGTACAGGATATTACTGGAATTACTAATGATATGGTATGTGATTCAAGGTGCAATAAAGATGTTGTAACAGATTTTATTGAATTTTGTGAGGATGATATACTTATAGGGCACAATGTAAAATTCGATTATAGTTTTGTGAAAGCTTCAGCTGTAAAGCTGGGGCTTTCGTTTGAGAAAAAGGGAATTGATACTTTAAAGATTGCCAGAAAAGTTCATAAGGATCTTGAGTCTAAAAGTCTGTCAAGTTTATGTGATTATTATAATATCGTTAATCCATCAGCTCACAGGGCTTATTATGATGCACTTTCAACGGCAAAATTATATCAGAATCTGGCTCATTATTATGAGGAAAATGAGCCGGGACTTTTTAAGCCGGAGATGCTTATGTACAAACCTAAGAAAATTTCACCGGCAACGAAAAGGCAGATTGAGTTTCTTAATAATTTAATAAACTCACGAGGGGTGGAAGTTACATATGATCCAAAGTCTATAACAAAAAGCCAGGCTTCAAGACTTATAGACGACATTTTAAGTGGAAGGGTTGATTAAGATGAAACAGATGGATGAAAACACTCCTATAATTAAACAGATTTTTTCAGTACCAAACTTAATGGGATATTTTAGAATACTACTTATTCCATTAATTGTATGGCGTTATGTTACAGCTGATTCAGTAGCTGATTACTATGTGGCAGCTGCTATTATAGGATTTTCGGGAATTACAGATTTCCTTGATGGATTTGTAGCAAGAAAATTTCACCAGGTTACCAAAGTAGGTAAAGTTGTTGATCCGGTAGCGGATAAACTTACACAGGCAGCTATAGTAGTTGCACTTGCTACAAGATACAAACTTATGGTGATTTTAGTAGCTTTATTTATTGTAAAAGAAGGCTACATGCTTGTAATGGGTTCAATTATGTTAAAGAGAGGAAGAATGATTGACGGCGCACTTATGTGCGGAAAGATATGTACTGCAGCGCTTTATGTAGTAATGTTTATTCTTATACTTGTGCCGGGAATATCACTTCCAATATCTAATACACTTATACTCAGCTGTATAGCACTTATGGTATACTCTTTTGTTATTTACATTAAATTATACCATCACATGCTTAAAGAAAAATAATATATGTTTAATAAGACCGACTGGACTAAAATCCGGCCGGTTTTTTGTCTGTTGGTAACTTCTATCTTTTATATATAGTGGTTAAGTGGTAAAATAGATGTATATGAACCAAATCGGAGGTAATGATTATGAGACAGATCAAAGCACAGAAATTAACACATGAAGCATTTTCAAAATATGGTACATTTTATGATCTTGTAAACCCAACAGGAAATTCACTTGGAGCCTTCTTCAATGATAAAGTAGCACTTCCTGTATCAGGAGATGTTCCGGTTACATTTTCAAGCCTTGAGATGGAAAAACCAGAGAAAATGATAGTTGATGCAGCGGAATTCCATAACTATACAGGTGAAGTTCTTCTTCCGCTTGATGATGATGTGGTAATCCATGTTGCACCACCTACAAAAGAGCCGGTACCTGAACTTACAGAGGCATTTATCGTACCTAAGGGAACAGTCGCTAAATTAAATACAGGTGTATGGCATCTTGCACCACTTCCACTTAATGAGGAAAAAGCACATATACTTATCGTTCTTCCAGAGAGAGTTTATGCTAACGACTGCGTTGTTGTAGACTACAAAGAAGAAGATCAGATGGAAATTATATTATAATAGAAAGAGGCATTTTAGATGAGGCTTGGATTTATAGGAACAGGAAATATGGCGGGAGCCATTATGGGAGGAATAATAAAGAAAGGTATATTAAAACCTGAAGAGATTTTAGGATCTGACATAATGGAAGAAGGAAGACAAAGAGTTCATGACACTTATGGTATTAAAGTCACAGACTCTAACACTGAAGTAGTAGATAATACAGATGTATTCATCTTATCGGTGAAACCACAGTATTACGCATCTACGATAGAAGAAATCAAAGATCATGTAAGGGAAGATCAGATTGTTATTACAATAGCACCAGGAAAGACACTTACTTGGCTTAAAGATCAGTTTGGCAAAGATGTTAAGATAGTAAGAACTATGCCAAATACACCAGCTATGGTAACAGAAGGAATGACAGCAGCATGTGCTAATGAGTTTGTAACAGATGATGATATGAACATGGCACTTGAACTTTTAGGAGCATTTGGTAAAGTTGAAGTTGTTGCTGAGAATCTTATGGATGTAGTAGTTTCAGTAAGCGGAAGCTCACCTGCATATGTGTTTATGTTTATAGAGGCAATGGCCGATGCAGCGGTAGCTGATGGAATGCCAAGAGCACAGGCTTATAAGTTTGCAGCACAGGCTGTACTTGGAAGTGCTAAGATGGTTCTTGAGACAGGAAAGCATCCTGGAGAATTAAAAGATATGGTATGTTCACCAGGTGGAACAACTATTGAAGCGGTAAGAGTTCTTGAGGAAAAAGGACTTAGAAGCTCAGTAATAGAAGCGATGAAAAGATGCGCAGAAGTTTCAAAAAATATGTAATTATTAAAGATAGATAACAGGAGGAGTTTATTATGTATGATATTGGTATAATCGGAGGCGGAACAGCAGGACTTACATCAGCAATTTATGGACAGAGAGCAGGAAAGAAAACTGTAGTTATTGAACATGCTAACTTCGGTGGACAGATTGTTTCTTCTCACAAAGTTGAGAACTACCCAGCTATTGCAAGTATTAGTGGAGCAGAGTATTCAATGAATCTTCTTAACCAGGCTATGAACCTTGGAGCAGAATGTGCTATGGAAGAAGTAACAGGAATTCGTGACGAAGACGGATACAAAGTTATTGAGACTAAAGGTAAAGAATACGAGTGTAAGACAGTTATTATTGCAACAGGTGTTACACACAGACACATGGGAATGGAAAAAGAAATAAAGCTTACAGGAGCAGGCGTTTCTTACTGTGCAACATGTGACGGAGCTTTCTTTAGAGGAAAAGACGTTGCAGTAATTGGTGGTGGTAACACAGCACTTCAGGATGCAGACTTCCTTTCAAACTACTGTAACAAAGTTTACCTTGTGCATAGAAGAGATGAGTTTAGAGGAGATGTAAGCCTTGTTGAGACACTTAAGACAAGAGAGAATGTTGAGTTTGTACTTAGTGCAACAGTTAAAGATATTAAAGGCGAGAATATGGTAGAAGGTCTTATTCTTAATGACAAGAAGACAGGTGAAGAATTTGAAAAAGCTGTATCAGGAATTTTCGTAGCTATCGGACAGATTCCACAAAACCAGATCTTTGCTGAAACAGTTAAACTTGATGAGTATGGATTTATTCTTGCGTCAGAAGACTGCTTAACATCACACCCAGGTATCTTTGTAGCAGGAGACTGTCGTACTAAAGAAGTTCGTCAGCTTACAACAGCTGCAGCAGATGGTGCAGTAGCAGCACTTGCAGCATGCAAATATATTACTGATAATGAGTAATGATATATAGAATCTTAAGAGGGCTTATCGATTGACGAGAGCCCTTTTTTTAGGTAGAATTAAGTTATTGCAAAACGAAAGAAAAGGAGAACATTTAAATGACTAATCCAGTAGTTACATTTGAGATGGAAAATGGGGATATAATGAAGGCTGAATTATATCCAGAAGTAGCACCAAATACAGTGAATAACTTTATTTCACTTGTAAACAAAGGTTTTTATGATGGCCTTATCTTCCACAGAGTTATAAGTGGATTTATGATCCAGGGTGGTTGCCCGGATGGAACAGGAATGGGAGGTCCAGGATACTCTATAGCAGGAGAGTTCAAACAGAATGGATATGTTAATGGACTTAAACACGAGCCAGGTGTACTTTCAATGGCAAGAGCTATGCATCCTGATTCAGCAGGTTCACAGTTCTTTATTATGCACAAAAGATCACCACATCTTGATGGAGCATATGCAGCTTTTGGACAGGTAATCGAGGGAATGGATGTTGTTAATAAGATTGCTAACACAGCAGTTGATTATGGCGACAGACCACTTGAAGACCAGGTTATGAAACATGTAACAGTTGAAACATTTGGTGAAGAATACGACGAACCAGTGCATGCATAGAAGCATTTTGTAAGTGTTTATATTCTTTTAGGAAATGAAGTGTCCAGAATATCTGGACACTTTTTTTTACGAATTGTCCACTTGTAAACAGGTGACTTGTGAAGTAAAATAAAGTGGATTGACAATGGAGGAATTTTTATGACGATGGTGAACTCTAAAAATTTAATATATGAATATGAACAGCATGATGAGGAAGGCAATGTTATTGGGACAAATCGAGCTGTAGATGATGTGGAGATAGATGTAGAAGAGGGATCATTTGTTGCTATATTAGGTCATAATGGCTCGGGAAAATCTACTTTGGCGAAGCATATGAATGCTATATTATATCCTACTGGTGGTACTATGTGGGTTGATGGAAGAGATACAAAAGATGAGAATGAACTGTGGAATATAAGACAAAGCGCAGGGATGGTATTTCAAAATCCAGACAATCAGATTATTGGAACTGTAGTAGAAGAAGATGTTGGATTTGGGCCGGAAAACTTAGGGGTACCAACAGATGAAATATGGCAGAGAGTTAAGGACAGTTTAAGAGCGGTTGGGATGAAGGATTTTGCGAAAGCATCTCCTAATAAGCTTTCAGGTGGACAAAAGCAGAGAGTTGCTATTGCAGGAGTTGTTGCAATGGCGCCAAAGTGCATTGTTTTAGATGAGCCTACGGCCATGCTTGACCCTGTAGGAAGAAAAGATGTAATTAACACTGTTAAAGAGCTTAGAAGAATAAAGAATGTAACTGTAATACTTATCACTCATTATATGGAAGAAGTAATTGATGCAGATAAGGTCTATGTTATGGATAAAGGAAGAGTTGTTATGGAAGGAACTCCTAAGGAGATTTTTACAGAGATAGATAAACTTCATTCATATGGCCTTGATGTGCCACAGGTTACACTTCTTGCAGATGCGTTAAGAAGGAAAGGCCTTGACCTTCCTAAAGGAATCATAAGAACAAAGGAGCTTGTAGATGCATTATGTCAATTAAATTAGAGAATGTAAATTATATATACAGTCCTGGCACAGCTTATGAAAAACAGGCTCTTAAAGATATTAATCTTGAAATAAATCAGGGTGAATTTGTTGGAATTATAGGACATACAGGTTCTGGAAAGTCTACCCTTATTCAGCATTTAAATGGTCTTGTAAAACCAACATCAGGAACTGTTTACTTTGAAGATAAAGATGTAAATGGCAAAGATTTTAACAGAAAAAATTTAAGAAGCAGTGTCGGTCTTGTTTTTCAGTATCCAGAGCATCAGCTTTTTGAGGTAGATGTTTTAACGGATGTATGTTTTGGACCAAAGAATCAGGGACTTTCTAAGGAAGAGTGTGAAAAAAGAGCTATAGAAGCTTTAGAACTTGTTAATTTTCCTAAGGAATATTATAAGCAGTCTCCTTTTGAATTGTCAGGGGGACAAAAAAGAAGAGCAGCAATAGCAGGTGTTCTTGCAATGAAACCTAAGGTTATTGTTCTTGATGAGCCAACTGCCGGACTTGACCCAAAGGGGAGAGACGAGATTTTAGATCAGATAAAAGAACTTCATGACAAAACAGGTATTACAGTCATAATCGTTTCACATAGCATGGAAGATATGGCAAGATATGTAGACAGACTTGTTGTTATGAATAAAGGTGAGAAGATGTATGATGGTACACCAAAGGAAGTATTTTCTTGCTATAAAGAATTAGAAACAGTCGGACTTGCAGCTCCGCAGGTAACATATATTATGAACGATCTTAAGGATAATGGCCTTGATGTTCCAACAGATGTTACTACAATTGATGAAGCTGCAGAGGCGATAATGAGGGCTTTAGACAGATGATAAGAGATATTACAATTGGACAATATTATCCAGCAAACAGTCGTATACACAAGCTTGATCCAAGAACTAAATTAATATGTACATTTTTCTTTATAATATCCCTTTTTGTATCTTCAAGCGTTTCAGGGTATATTATTGCAACTTCATTTTTAGCAATGATAGTTTTAACTTCAAAGGTTCCTTTTAAACACATTATGAAGGGGCTTAAGCCTGTTATTATAATTCTTATTATTACAGTTGGATTTAATTTATTTCTAACAAGAGAAGGAAGAATACTTGTGGATTTCTGGATTTTCACAGTAACAGATAAAGGTCTTAAGACAGCTGTATTTATGGCGTTTAGACTTATATATCTTATTATGGGATCATCTATTATGACATTTACAACAACACCAAATTCACTTACAGATGGTATTGAAAGCGTACTTCATCCTTTAAATAAGATTAAAGTTCCAGTTCATGAAATTGCAATGATGATGACTATTGCTCTTAGATTTATTCCTATTCTTATGGAAGAGACTGATAAGATTATGAAGGCGCAGACTGCAAGAGGTGCTGATTTTGAAGAAGGAAATATAATTCAAAGGGCAAAGGCTATGATTCCGGTTCTTGTGCCACTTTTTGTGTCAGCTTTTAGACGTGCAACGGACCTTGCCATGGCTATGGAATCCAGATGTTACCGTGGCGGTGATGGAAGAACTAAGATGAAACCTTTAAAATACAAAAGAATAGATTTGACAGCATATATGATAATGACAGTATATTTTCTTGCCATGTGCATTATAGGAAGAATGTATCCACTTCATATATGGATTTTTTAAAAGGATGTAAAATGATTTATGAGAAGGTTTAAACTTACAGTAGCTTATGACGGCACAAATTACTGTGGATGGCAGATTCAGCCAAATGGAATAACCGTCGAAGAAGTTTTAAATAAAAAAATTTCAAAAGTAACTGGTGAAGATATTAAAGTTATAGGCGCGAGCCGAACTGATTCAGGAGTTCACGCTCTTGGAAATGTTGCGGTATTTGACTCTGAAACTTCAATTCCACCAGATAGATTTGCGTATGCGCTCAATCAGAAACTTCCTGATGATATTGTTATTGTTAAGTCAGAGGAAGTGCCTCTTGACTGGCACCCAAGATATCAGGATAATATTATTAAAACTTATGAATATCATATTTTAAATGCAAAAGTTCCTGATCCTACAAGAAGATTAAATAGATATTTTGTATCATATAAGCTTGATCTTGATAAGATGAGGGAGGCGGCAGGTTATCTTTTAGGAGAGCATGATTTTGCAAGTTTTTGTAATGTGCGAACTAATGTAGAAGATACAGTTCGTACAATACATGAACTTGATATTATAGAAGATAAAGATGAGATTACAATACGCATAACAGGAAATGGATTCCTTTATAACATGGTTAGAATTATTGTTGGAACACTTCTTAGAGTGGGAAGACATTTTTATACACCTTGTCAGGTAAAGGACATTTTAGAAGCAAAAGACAGACAGGCAGCGGGAGTTACAGCTCCACCTGTAGGACTTATGCTTATGGAGATTAAATATCCTAAGATTTAACTTTTTTAACAAAGTAATACTTGTTATAAGTCGCTAAAAAGGGATATAATAAAAGGGCAGACATTCAACTAAAATTTGGAGGTATTAACAATGAGAATTATTAGAACAAAAGATTATGATGATATGAGTAGAAAGGCAGCTAATATTATTGCTGCAACAATGATTAATAAACCAGAGTGTGTTCTCGGTCTTGCTACAGGTTCATCACCAATCGGAACATACAACAACCTTGTTTCTATGTATGAGAATGGAGATCTTGATTTCTCACCAGTTAAGACAGTTAACCTTGACGAATATAAAGGACTTGATCGTGAGAATGATCAGAGCTACTACTACTTTATGCATAAAAACTTATTTGACCGTGTAAACATTGATCCAGCTAACACAAACGTACCTAACGGTATGGAGCCAGATGCAGACAAAGAGTGTGCAAGATACGAAGCTTTTATCGACTCACTTGGTGGAGCTGATCTTCAGTTATTAGGTCTTGGACACAACGGACATATCGGATTTAATGAGCCAGCACCTGTATTTGATAAAGTTACACACTGTGTAGATCTTACAGAGAGTACAATCGAAGCTAACAAACGTTTCTTTGCATCAGCTGATGATGTTCCACGTCAGGCATATACAATGGGAATCGGAACAATTATGAAAGCTAAGAAGATTCTTCTTGTAGCTTCAGGAGAAGACAAAGCTGATATTGTTGCTAAAGCATTCTTTGGTGATGTTACACCAGAAGTTCCAGCATCAATTCTTCAGATGCACCCAGATGTAATCGTTGTTGCTGACGAAGCTGCTTTATCTAAATGCCCAAGATAATTTTATAGGTCTTGACAAACTATGTTGCGTAAGCTAACATAGCTTACATAGGTTAGAAAAGCATTGATAAGAACAAGTAGTGACTAACTAAGAGAAGACAGAAAGGCGCCGGTTGATGAGAGGCCCGTGATCTTGTTTTTCATGAATACATCTTTGAGCTGTACACCGAACAAAGGGAAACTTTTAAGTAGGCTGTGACGGATTGGTACGCGTTATAGTACTGAGTGATTGCACGGTTCATTATAGTAATGACTGTAAGAGAAACTCATTGAGGTGGAAGATGAAAGTCTGACACGAATAAAGGTGGTACCACGAGCTTACGAGCCCTCGTCCTTTCGGATGGGGGCTCTTATTATTTTTGAGCTCGAAGTTCCGTTGTCGCGAGTCGAAGACGAA
>SAMEA104404100__coassemble_3529_pt1 | contig 10177 bp, 6 predicted proteins | sample SAMEA104404100__metabat2_high_PE_088 | metagenome-assembled genome bin SAMEA104404100 (sample SAMEA104404100) | Balaenoptera acutorostrata
TTAAGTGTTACACTTTTAGATTGCATTTCGTTACAGTTTTATTATGCACTATACATTTTCTTTAAATCCGTATAATTCGCACGAACAAGTGCATTTCTAAAATACCATGCATGATTTGCAAAAATTTCATTTGTAACATGAAATCCCAGCGTCCTTAAATACTTTATAAAAAAGACTGCTGTGGTCCTTGTATTTCCTTCACCAAAAACATGAATCTGCCATAATCTGGAAATAAATATGGCTAAATGATGTATGATTTCATCCATTGAAAGTCCACGATAGTCAAACGACTTTTCTTGTGAAAAGTCATAATCTAAAGTTGCCCTCAATTCAGATGCACTTCCATATACAACTGTATCTCCATCAAGAACCCACTCTTTCTTTGTTATGTTATATTCTCTGATTTTTCCAGCATGACTAAAAATATCCTGAAACAATTTTCGATGTATGGAGGTATATACCCGTTTGGCATAAAAGTAAAAGCTGTCTCTGATAATACTCATTAAATATCTGTATACACATCGCCCATTTTCATTTACCCTTTCAGAAAAATCGATATCATTGATCATCTAACAGACGTTTTAAAATCTGCTCTCTATTATTAATAAACAATTCGGTTACAATATAACTGTCAGTTTCTTCATAATCAATGGAATGTACTTTTTCATTATCAAACGAAAAGATTTCTGCACCGGGAATTCCAAGTAATATGGGTGAATGGGTAACGATTATAAATTGTGCTCCTGTCTTTGCCAGTCTGTTTAATTCGATTAGCAACGTTAATTGCCTTTGTGGCGACAAAGCTGCCTCAGGCTCGTCCAATAAATACACTCCTTGGGAAGACATATTATTTTGTATAATCGTCAAAAAGCTTTCTCCGTGGGATCTTTCGTGTAACTGTAAAGATGGATGATCTAGATCGGAGTACTCCATTTCTTTTGTTGCAACATTGTAAAAACTTTCTGCTCGTAAAAAGTATCCATACTTTTTTCTCTCTGATCCTTTCACAATTCTAATGGCCCTGCATAGTTCTGAATGTGTGTCATATGTTGAAAAACTATAGTTTAATGTTCCACCTTCCGGGTTGAAACCATATGCGACAGCTATTGCCTCAAGTAATGTCGATTTACCTGTACCATTTTCACCACAGAAAAAAGTTATTGGATGAATAAACTTAAGTTCTTCCAGTCCTTGCAATGCTTCTATTTGTCTTAAGTAACTCCCTTCATCAAGTCGATCCCAGTCAAATATTATTTTATTGATATACATATCTTTCTTTCCTTTTAAAAACTTATTATAACCTGCTATATTTTAATATATCTTATCATAACTTAACCTGTCTTAACAGAACCCACAAATGTCAAGGTATTGACAGATTTTTCTTACGATTATTTTTATAATTCGGTGGTGGGATATGACTCCCACTTTACAATCGCCTAAAGGCTACACCGATATATTTATTATTACTATCCGTTCTATACATTCACTTTTACAATCAAGAAAAAGTTTATATTATTCTGTAATATTAAGATGATATTTCTTGGCTCTCATTTCAAATGCACTCTCTGTTCCTTCCATAACATCACATACTTCATTCCTAATATTTTTACTGTCCATAGTTCCTACATATTTCACTTTTACATATTCACTTTCTGAATCCATTGATGTGATATAATCTGCATCACCATTTACTGGAATATTTGCATTATGTGTAACCACTATTACCTGTCTTTGTTTTTTAGCCTCTGTCAACCTTTTGACAACCAAATCATATACCAAACGATTATCCAAATCATCTTCTGGTTGGTCTAATAATAACGGCTGAGTTCCATAAGCAAGAATAAAAGTAAGTATCGCTGTTGTTTTTTGTCCTGCAGAAGCTGTATTTAAAGATTTATACTTTTTACTTCCTGATGGGCGATAGCTTACAACAAGTTTATCATCTGGAATAAAAGCCATAATCTGATCAATTTCATTAGCATCAAGATTTATAATTTCTCTTTTAAAATACGTTGAAATTCCTTGCACATTTTCTCCATTTCTCAACTTCGTGATAGTGTCACGAAGAACATTAATATTTTTGTCTTGTACTTTTTCCGCCAATTTATCAATATCATCATTTATAGTTGCACCCTTGCTTCCTATAAATTTTCTCAACATATTTTTAACAGAATTATAGCTTTTCTTCTTTTTATATTCAATTTTCACATCATCACTGCCTTTTAATATAGAATCCACAAAATTTTGTCTATACTCACGCATTTCTTTTATAGCCATCTCTAAAGATTGTTCTGCCGTTATTTTTTTCCGATTTAAATTTTTAAGCTCTGCTTTTTTTTGCCTAATCTTTGTCAATTCATTTTGCTTATTTTTTTGTTTTAATAATAAATCATCTAATTTTCCTGCAGATATTCCCTGATTCTCTAACTTAGTTCTAGCTTGTTCATATTGGCTCTCTGATTGTTTAAATTCGATAAACCATTGCGAATTTTCTATCTTTTCTTTTGTATCTATAACAGATTGTTCAATATCTTTAATTTTCTCTTTAATCTCATCTATGCAATCCGTAACCTGCTGCTTTTGATTTAATAAAATTGTATTTATTTCGTCTGATATTTTACTTTGATCATAATTATGGATTTGTATTGCATTTAAATAATTATTTAATTCTTTATATATATCTTCAAAACTTTGAACATAATCCTTCTGAATCTTGTCTTGACGAGAATACGCAATTTTACTGTCTAAGGCTGTCGTAATACCACTATTTCTATATTTCTCAATCTGTTCATTAAGATCATTCAGCTCAATATTAACTTTGTTTTCTGTCTGAATTATTTCATTCGATTCCCTTATTTCTCTTATTATCGTGACAAGTTCATCATAACATTGCTGACGTGTTTTCTTATATTTGTCGATGTCTTCTAAATCAGAATCTATCATATCAGAGAGTGCATCCGGTCTTTTTGCAAGTTCATAAATCTGCTTCTGTGTATAAACATTTACATTTAGCAATTCTATGAATTGATTATCCATAATTTCCCACAAATCACTGTTTGGAATAAGTTTTTCTATTTTACAAGATTGAACCCCATTTTTTTTAAACTCATCAACTGTAACCCTATACAAAATATCATTGCGAATAATTTCTAACTGAATTACACTCTCTTTTTTTAAAATACCTGATTCATCTTTATTAAGCTTGTAAAAAGCTTCTTGCTCTTCTACAATCTCATGTAAACCATTTGCATCTATGGACTTTAAACCACCTGCTATTGTCCTTATAATAGACGATTTTCCACTTCCTCTTCCTCCGATAATACAATTAAGCTGAGGATTAAATTTAACTTCAATAGGACGATAAGGATTCAATGTCACATGATCAATCTTAATGCTTTTAATCCATAGTTCTGGCGCTGTGTATGGATAGTTTTCGTTTTTTTCGCAAGTTATAATTCTATCTTCATATGACAAAAACGCCTGACGAATCCCTTCCAAATTAGGATTCTGATCCATTTTAATCCACGTAAAAGTACGTCCTATACCCCATCTTCCATGCTCAGCCTCATGTTCCGCACAAGGATTATCAGATGACATAATCATTGGTATGCCAGCTTCCTGTGCTTTTTTGTATGTCTTAAACCATTGTTGTGCGGTTTCTTTTGTGATAGAATCCTTCCCATAATAATAATTCAGTTGGTTTATCATCTCACTCTCGTTATTTGAAACTAAATAATTTTTCCATATAGCACTATTAACAACCTGCACTGCATCTACATATTCCCGTGTCAAAAGCTTTCTTATATTGGCAGCACTCATTACATTAATTCCATTGTATTCATCGATATGAGCTGGAATAACTAAACAGCCGTGTTCCTTTGCCTTTTTACATACTTCAAATACACTCTTTTCTGTTCCTAATCCTTTAATAACTTGATCTAATTTAATTCCAATTTCCACTAAAAATTCTTGCACATCTATGGACTCCTTAGATGTATCAAACAACACTAATACATGAATTTTTGATGAATCACAAGTGACTTCAACTCCTGGAAAAACTATTATATTATATTCCTTAGCTTTCTCACGCACTTCTTCAATCAATCTATAATCGTTGTGATCTGTAATAGCAATGCAATTTAAACCAGCCTTTTTCACATCATTCAACCATTCTTCCACTGTATCATCTTTTTTTCTATAACATGGGCTACTCATTGTATGCAAATGAAAATCACATTTATACCATCTTAATCCTTCATATTCCATAATTATTTCTCCCTATTTAGTCAAGTGATTTTCCTTAGAAAATCAACGTTTTTTGTTAAATATCTCAATAGAAATGAGCCATAGGTGTGGACATTTCTCTGCATCTTGTGCGGAAATAGTGGTTTTAGGGTACACTTGAATAAACGTCTCTATTTTCGTTATTCATGGCCTTGTGTAAACCCATCCCTCTATGGCAACGTACCTCCCATGTCTACCAGGATCATCTCTGTCTCCAGAGGTCCTCACTTCCTTCGTTCCGCCTGTCCATAACCAGGGTGTCGGACTAGCTCCTTTACAGGGTCATTGCCCTCTGGAAAATATTCCTACCGACTACTGGCTCATTCTTTGTATTTTTTATTACTGACCTTTGTTCCATGTGCAGGCACGATATTCGTGGACGTTTTCCCTGTCACATCTTCCTCGGTCATTCATTTTTATTATTGTTTCTGTTCAGTCATCCATCATGACTGAACACAAATGTTGAATCTTCAACAGCTCTGTTCAACCATGACAGATGTTGTTTCTATGCTGCTATACGGTTTACCAATATCTGATTCTCTGGATACCTAATAGATTCCAGCATAAGTTTTCCATCATAACTCACACCCTTTGTAAGGATCGTGTAGAATACTCGTAGTGCTTTACATGCCACTGCAATCACAGACTCCATCTTTTTCAATGGATTATTCTTCCTCGTGAGATAGTAGCGATGTATTTCTTTGAACTCTGCATTCTGTCCAATCAATGAAATAGCAGCTTCGTACAGTACATAACGAAGACGTTTTCTTCCTCTATAACTAATATGACTCTCACCTTTATGTTTCCCTGAACTACATGAAACTATCGCATATCCTGCAAGTTTCTGTACCTGCTTTGGATTATCAAAACGACTAATATCGCCTATTTCTGCTATGAGTCCACTAACTATCTTTTTTCCTACACCTTTTATCTCTAAAAGTTTATCCACATATGGGATTTCTTCCAACTTTTCTTCTATCTTAGCTGTCAGTTCCTCCAAGCGTTTCGTATAAACGTCATAGTCACTTAGTAAAAGTTGCATTTCATACTTAGCTGCTTCAGGTGATTCTACACTTCCAACACTGTGCCTTGCAGCCTCTACCAGGGTCTTTGCCCTCTTCATTCCAGCTGCTCTTAGTTTGGCATCTCGCCAGATTTTATTAACACCATCTGCTCCAAGTGTTGCAATATCTGCCGGTAATGGGCAGATTTTCAGCACCATCACACCACTGATTGCATCATAATCCCGGTAAACGTCTTTATACTCCGGAAAATAGATACTTAACCAACGTGCAATTCGATTTTTAACTCGTGTAAGTGCTTCCTGTGTCATTACTTGAAGACCATATAAACTTCTGATTTCTGCATATACACCTGTAGGAATATATGGGTAATTGAATCTTCCTTCATTTACCAACGCTGCAATTGTTTTCGGATCTTTACGATCATCTTTACTTGGATTATTATCATCCAGTTCCTTTGATTTATGTACATGGTGAGGATTCACGTGTACGATCTTCATTCCGTTGTCCTGCAGGAATGCTCCAAGATTGAACCAATAGTGTCCTGTTGGTTCCATACCAGGAAGCACAACCGTTTTTCCAGATTTCTCCTTGATATCCTCTAACCATGCCTTGAAAGAGTAGAAGCCTGCTTCGTCATTGCTAAATGCAAATGGCTTCTTCGAAAATTCAATATTTCTCCAATCGAATGCTCTAGCATAGTGAGTTTCACTACCTACATCAATTCCTACAATCAAAGTTTTTTCAGTAATAGATTTAATTTAACTTTATAATACTAAAAGCTATAATATTTAATTATTATGTTCTATTACTCTATAAATAAGTAAATTCACATCTTAAATATCTCTAATACTTCTGATACTAATTTATCTGTTCGACCTATAATATCTTCTATGGTCCATTCGTCTTTCATCGCAATTTCCTTATTTAATTCTAATCCATTTTTATAACCTACATATTTATCCTGACTGTTTTTTCTATCACGTTTCTTTATAAAAGAAGCATTGCTAAGTGCACTATTATATCCTGTTATTGTAAGATTCCCCAGTTTATGCACATATTCATCTAAATATTGCTGTGCAAGTTGTTTGTCTCCGTCCGCTATCATATCAATCCAACATTGAGGAATATTCTGTCCTTCTGGGAAAATATGCTCAATAGTCCATTTATAAACTTTTTTACTTCTATATGTATTTTGTTCCCAAAGATTAGTCCATGTTTCAGTTGTCATATTTTTTTCAGCCAACGTACAAAGTATATATCTTGCAACACCTACGTTATCTTCATAAATATTTCCTTTTAATTTTTCTTTAAAAATATCATCAGATGCAGAATACCTCAATAACTCATTATGAATCAATTCATATATAGATGCACCTCTTAAAGATTTTTCTTCTATTTCTGCTATCAATGACATTAATATTCTTGTAATGTCCCTTGTACTTGGAATGTCAGTTATATTACGACGTACAAAGAATTTACTTAGTAAAGTTATTACTTTTAAAATCTCTACATCATCTAGCTCTAACTTTGACTGATTTCTAAACAAATATAGTAAAATCATATAGGAAGGTGTTCCTTGAATATGTCCTAAATCTTCTAATGATTTTTTAAATTTATTATTCTCTTCTGATGATAAGATAATCATAGAATATATTTTTCCACATTCTAAAATATCTTTTATAAATAAGTTTAAGTTCTTATTTATTAATGCTTCAAAAATAGAAAGTAAATTCGAACGCGTCGCAACATAACCTAATGGATCTTTTTTCTTTTGATTTGTGTCTCTAAATGGCTCATTTAATTCAGACTTAAACGCATTATAATACTGTCTGAAAAACCTTTCTTGTGTTGAATAATCATCTGTTAAATATTCTAATAATTCTTGCCATTTATTGAAGCATTCATCACAAGACAATCTCGCTTTTTCTGCCTTAGCTAATATCGTATTTTTCATTAAATCTATAGCTGTTAATGGAGTTCCTCTATTGTTTAAGGACTCAAATAATGTATATGCTTCAGCATGACTTGCAACTTCGATTTTTACTAAAACAGCCTTCAAAACTTTCCGTTTAATTTCTAACAATGTATTGACTGGATCTAAAGATTTTTCTATATCTTGATTTATTCTTTGTAAAAAATATTTATAACATCTTGCTATTTTTCTGTTTCCCCAATTTTTTTCTTTTTTTGCAGTTTTTACTAGACCATTTTCATACATTACTTCCTGAAAATCTGCTAAATTGTTATTTTGAACTTGAGGACATAGAATCAAACCATAAGGGGCTTGTTTACATATTAATGATTTTCTCAATGTAGGTATCTCATCTTCATCATCTTCATTTATTTCTGCCTGATGCTTTTTTAAACAATTATAAATCGCTATCAACAACAAACTAAGTGTTGTAAGTCTTTGCTGTCCATCAACAACTTCAAGACTTTTTATTTGAAATGCATCTGATGAATTGTCTATACATATTATAGAACCTATAAAATATCCATAATCATTATCACATATATCATCATAAAAATCTTTCCATTGACCATTGCCCCATGTATATTCTCTCTGATATTTAGGAATAACATAGTAAAAACCTGCATCCTTTTTAAACACATCATCAATTTGATAATCATGTACTGATTTAATCATTTGTATTTCCTCTCTATACTCAATCCTTCTGTTTCTGGTTACATATTATATTATAAAATCACTTATCTGATTTAGCACTCCCAGATCCGCCGGCAGCCAATCTACGCTTCCCAGTGTTTCTTTCGTCAGCCATTTTGCTGCTTCATGTTCTTTTAATACCAAATCTCCTGACTTGATTTTACAGATAAAGCAATCCATGGATAAATGGAACTTCGGATAATCATATTCCACTGTATCAAGTAACTCTCCGACTTCTATTTCTGTATCCAATTCCTCTTTAATCTCTCTTACAAGTGCTTCCTGAGGTGTTTCTCCTTCTTCGATCTTTCCACCTGGAAATTCCCATCCGTCTTTAAACTCTCCGTAACCTCTTTGAGTTGCAAATACTTTGTCCTGATCCATGATGATCGCTGCTACTACTCTAACTATTTTCATTTTTCTTCCACCTATTAATTATTTATGATATACTGATACAAATCCTCTCTTACAGGTGTATCAAGTACCCATTCTATTTCTACTGCCGTCTTATTTGTATTTGGCATGACAAATTCTTTTATGTTTCCTGTTGCTGTCATTCTTCCCATATAATAAAACTCTTTTGAAATCTTATCATCTTTATTCTTTCTTACAAAAAGCTGTACATCAATTCCTCTTTCTTTTGCATGAATGAAGTTTTGTACATCTTCAGACTCTTCGCTTCTTCCACTTTTTGAAATTGCTACCAGTCTATTTGCACTGACAAAGTGATCTTCATATTTTGTTGTATCGCTGATATCTTCGCTTTTATCGTAATTTATAAAGACTGGGAAAGTCTTTGTTTTCTTATCATATTTGTAACCACCAATGTTTAACGGAACTTCATTTCTTTCCCAATGAAGTAATCTACAAGCATCTTCATATGTATATTTTTGATATAAAACAAAATCTGTATTTTGATATGTGTTACTGTAATTGCTTTCGTATCTTGAAATCCCAAAATCTACAAGCTCTTCCAATATATCGAAGAACTCTTTATTTTGAAGCATCTTGTCAAATGACTCTGTAACACCATAATCATTTTCTTCTTTTTCTATAAATACGCATTGTTTATATGTTTTTTGTGCTGCGCTTGTTGGAAATGCATTTGTCATCACATTTATGATATTTTCTACTTCCATTTGATCTAGCTTCTTATGATACTGGTCATTTAACATTTGATATAACGCACCTAATACTCCATGTCTATAAGTTAAAATACGTTTCAACAATGCTAATTCTTGTACTCTTTTTCCGTTTGCAAGCTTCTTCGAAACAAACTCAATTACTTTTTCTTCGTCATTTGATAAACGCACCTGATAATCTCTTTCGTATTTCACAAGAAACTTATAATAAGAACCACAGCTTTTATTATCAAAGATTCGAAGTACATCCATTTCACCGTACTTATCAAAATCAGCAAGTGCCGGAATATGGCCCAGTTTGTTTTTCAAATTAAAGTAATTCTCTTTAATTAGTCGTATATCATTAAAGTATGCATGATCAATCGCCTGATAAATTCTCTTTCTTGAAACCTCATCAAAATGCACTGTACTAGATCCTGGAATAATTCGCCCGCCTTCATTAACATATCGTCTTACATTGTCTTTGTTATAAGTTCGATCTCCTGACAATGCGATTGGAATCATAAAGTTATTTTTATAATTTCCTATAAAATCAAGGATCACTACATACTCTTTGTTTTCTGTTTTTCTAAGTCCACGTCCAAGTTGCTGTACAAAAACAATTGGTGACTGCGTTAATCTTAACATAATGACCTGATTAATTTCCGGAACATCCACACCTTCTGAGAAAATATTTACAGATAAAATATAATCTAATGCTTCAGATCCATCGTCTCCTGCAAGTCTTTCCACTGCTGCCGCTCTTGTTTCTTCATTATCACTTCCACTAAGAGCTAACGTTCTTAATCCTCTTTCATTGAATTTCTTAGAAAGCACCCTTGCTTCTTCTATTCTGCTGCAGAAAATAAGTCCTTTAACTCTGTCACCACTGTAACTAAAATACTCCGCCTGTTTCATTACATTTTCTACACGCTCATCTGATATTAGATATCTAAAGTTCTCTGCCTTTTCTTCTCGTGTTTTTCCTTCATCTGCGATCACTTCAAGATCTGTAATTCCAAAATAGTGAAATGGACAAAGTAAATCTTCTTCCATCGCATCCTGAAGTCGAATTTCATATG
>SAMEA104404100__coassemble_3771_pt1 | contig 9621 bp, 10 predicted proteins | sample SAMEA104404100__metabat2_high_PE_088 | metagenome-assembled genome bin SAMEA104404100 (sample SAMEA104404100) | Balaenoptera acutorostrata
AAAAAAGCAAAAAGGACATATATACTATGGAAAAGAACAAAATCCAACATACTATTAAAGATCTGTGTATGACAGTGTGCCTTGTAGCATGTGCAACAGTTATAGGAGCTATCTTTAGAAAAATGCACTGGCAGGAGACTAATACAGTAGTAGTTTATATTCTGTCAGTAGTTATAACATCAAGATATACAACTGGTTATATAAATGGTATCTTCGCATCAATATTATCTGTATTGCTGTTTAACTGGTTTTTTACATCACCTTATTATACGTTAAAAGTAAATAATCCAACTTACTTTGTAACATTCTTAATTATGGCGGCAACATCACTTATAACAAGCGGTCTTACAACAAAATTAAAAGTAACATCAGAAAAGGCGAAGAAGATGGAACAGGAGAGATTTAAAGGAAACCTTCTTCGTTCTATTTCTCATGATATACGAACACCTCTTTCAGGAATTATGGGTTCTGGTGAAATGCTTATGCAGATGACAAAAGATAAGGAAGAACTTTATGACCTATCTAAAAACATTTATGAAGATGCAACGTGGCTTCATGGACTTGTTGAAAATATTTTAAGCCTTACAAGACTTCAAGATAGCGATATAATGCTGGAAAAACAGCAAGAGGCAGTTGAAGAAATAGTAGGGGCAGCTGTTGCTACTATTGAAAAAAGATATCCTGAAAGACAGATAGATATAAGACTTCCTGACGAGTTTCTTATGGTTAAGATGAATGGAAGACTTATACATCAGGTGCTTATAAACCTTATGGATAATGCAATTAAACATAGTCCTGCAAAATCATTTATAAGAATAAGTATAGAAAAAGAAGAGGGAGTTGTTATTACAAAAGTAATTGACAGAGGAACAGGAATAAAAGAAGAAGATCTTCCACATATTTTTGAAATGTTTTATACTAAAGATAAAGATACAAAGGACAAAGGCAATATAAGAGGAATTGGAATTGGCCTTTCAATATGTAAATCTATAATAGAAGCCCATGGTGGAAAAATAAAAGCAGAAAATAATACAGATGGCAGAGGTGCAACATTTACATTCAGCTTGCCATACGAAGGGGAAAACTAATGGAAAAAGGTAAAGAGACAATACTTATAGTTGAAGATGATGCGCAGATACGAAATTTTATAGCATATGCTCTTAAACAGGAAGGGTATAATACACTTACAGCAATGAATGCCCAAAATGCTTTATCACAGCTTGTAACAGGTCATATAGATGTAATGCTGCTTGATCTTGGACTTCCTGATTTTGATGGAACAGAAGTTATTAAAAAAGTAAGAGAGTGGTCAGAAGTACCTATTATAGTAATATCAGCAAGAGACAGGGATAAAGATAAAGCTCATGCCCTTGATCTTGGAGCAGATGACTATCTTACAAAACCATTTTCTGCAACAGAACTTCTTGCAAGAATAAGAGTGGAAATAAGGCATTTACATAAATTTGTAGATGTGGCACCAAAGCCGGTACTTTATGTTGGGGATCTTTCAATAAACTTAGAAAAACGAGTAGTTAAAATAAAAGATGAGGAAATTCACGTAACACCACTTGAATATGATCTTTTAAGTCTTTTTTTCAAAAATATTGGAAAAGTACTTACAACGCAGTATATTTTAAAAGAAATATACGGATATGAATACGGAAAAGACACGCAGGCTTTAAGAGCATTAATGGCAGGCCTTAGAAGAAAAATAGAACCGATACCAGCAAAGCCAAGATATATCTTAACAGAAATCGGTGTTGGATATAGAATGGCAGATGAATAGAATATTAGAGAAACGAAATGTGGATTCAAGTAATGAATCCACATTTTTTTGCCTTTTGGTGTGAGAATTCTCACACCATTCTCACATGAAACTATAAATGGACACACACACCTCACACCTGTAGCAATATTATAAACATGACAAAAGGAATTACAAAACCTAAAAAACAGGAGTGATTTATATGAGAAAAAATAAAGAGGATATGTTAAAAGAGAAAGTTTTAGACCAGTTAAGTGAAGAAGTAAGAGTGTTTTTACGAAATGGAGATTTTAAAGAATGTGAGAAAGCAATTTACAATGCTATGTATAAATACCCTCATGCAGCGGCACCACATAACCTTCTTGGAATCTATCTTGAAAAAACAGGAGATCATATTGAAGCGATGAGACATTTTAGAGCAGCATGTGACCTTGATCCAACTTATCGTCCAGCGGAGCAGAACTTGATAGTGTTTGGAACATTTTGCCCCGGGAGAAAAGTATGTGCATTTAACTTAAAAGATTGCTTAAGTGAAAGTAGTGTTGCGGAGGAAAAGTAAATTGATGAATTTTTTCAAACCAAAGGAAAAAGAAGAATATACCATAATTGTAGGGTGTGGACGTCTTGGAGCTAAAATAGCAAATGCGCTGTCAGATAATGAGGAGAACGTACTTGTTATAGACAGAAGCGAAAGTTCATCTAAAAGGCTTTCATCAGATTTTGGCGGAATAAATATATTCGGAGACGGAATGGATATAACAACACTTAAAGAAGCCGAAATAGAAAATGCATCCATACTTGTAGCAGTAACGGATGATGATAATGTAAACATTATGATAGCGCAGATAGCCAAAACAGTATTTAATGTACCACGTGTAATTGCAAGATTATATGATCCTGAAAAAGCGTGTGTGTTTGAAAATCAGGGTATTGATATTGTTTGCCCTGCAATGCTTTCAGCAGATAATATATATAATATTTTAGATAATCCTAAGAAGACAGAAGGAGAAGCATAGTAATGAAAAAGAAAATTCTACTTATAGGTGGTATGGAAAAAGCTAAAGTATTAGGTAAATCACTTGTAAATAAAGGATTTAAAGTGACTATTATAAATAAAGACTTAGACGACTGCATGGAGCTTGCAAGACTTAAAGGTGTAAGCGTAATAAATGGAGATGGAACAAAACCATGTATTTTAGATGAAGCAGGCGTAGAAGACTGTGATTTTTCCATCTGCTTATCATCAAAAGATGAAGATAATTTAACAGCTAGTGAAATATGTAAAAAGAAATACAATGTTGCAAAAACAGTAAGTCTCTTATCAGACCCTTCTAAAAAGGAATTTTTTCTTAAAATGGGAATCGACAGTGTTGTTAGTGCAACACAGACTGTAACAAATATTATTGAGCAGCATGCATTTGTAGATGAAATGACAAATGTAATTCCACTTGGTGAAGGTCAGGCAAGAATTATAGAGGTTACAGTAGCAAAGAATTCGCCTGTAGAAGGAAAGAAAATTAAAGAAATAACATTCCCAAAAGGTGCAATTATTGGATGTATTATGCGAGATAATAAAACAATTATCCCAGGTGGAGACACAGAACTTAGAGGAAATGATATGCTTGTTGTTATTGCAGACAGCGCAAATGAAAATGAGGTAATAAATAAATTAGTGGGTAGGTAAGATTATGTTTAAAAGAAAGTTGTCTAAGTGTTCTAGTATTGGAAAACTTATGATACTTATCGGATTTTTGGTTTTTTTACCAGTGCTTTTAATGCCAGTATATATGCAGGATATGAAATATATGTCATCATTTTGTATTCCGGCAGCCATATCAATAATACTTGGAAGTGTTGTATGTATATTTAGTAAAAGAGATGATGTTAAGACAAGTTGGAGAGAGTCAGTATCAAAAGCAAGCCTTACAGTTATATTTGCATGGCTTTGGGGTGTTTTGATTGGTGCATTACCATTTTACTTAGGTGATCAACTTGAGATTATTCCGGCGCTTTTTGAGGCGGTAAGTGGGTGGACAACAACAGGACTTTCTACAATGGATGTAAGTATTACACCTATGATATATCTGTTTCACAGAAGCTTTATGCAATATTGCGGCGGACTTGGATTTATTCTTATGATGATGGTAATTATAACAAATAAACAGTCCATGGAATTATACAGCGCAGAAGGTCATCCAGATAGAATAATGCCTAATATAAAAAAGACATCAAGAATGATTTTTTATATATATAATGTATGCCTTGTGTTTGGTACTATAGCTTATAGAATAGCAGGGATGCCAGTATTTGACGGTGTATGTCATGCAATGTGTTCTCTTTCAACAGGTGGATTTTCAACCAAACTTGGGAGTATAGGAGAGTATAATAGTGTTCCTATAGAAATAATAACAATTGTACTTATGGTAATAGGAACAACAAACTTTGCAGCACTTATTCTATTATCAAAAGGTAAAATAAAAGCCTTTTCTAAAATAAGTGAAGTAAGATTTATGTTTGGAATATTTATAATATTTATACCAATTACAGCTTTATCATTGGCTGATGGACTTAATATAAGTTTTATGGAAGGTTTTAGAAAAGCTGCATTTGATATAACTTCAGCTCTTTCAACAAGTGGTTTTTCAACTATGAGTTATGAAGAATGGCCTCAGATAGCAATTACCATAATGATACTTATGATGCTTATAGGTGGAGGAATGGGTTCAACAGCAGGTGGACTTAAGCTTACAAGGGTGTACCTTTTACTTAGAATGACTATGACTAATATAAGAAGAAGACTTTTGCCAACAAATGATGTAGAAGCTCCATATTATGTAAAACCACAAGGCAGAACATCAATAACAAAAGGAATTGTAGAGGATACATTAGGATATTTTGTAACTTATATACTTATATTTTTAGTCGGATCTATGGCAATAACAGTAACAGCTGACTGTTCAATAACAGCGGCAATGTTTGATTTCTCATCTGCACTTGGAACTGTTGGACTTTCAATGGGTATAACAGGACCGATGACAAATAATGCGACGTTGATAATAGAAATGATAGGAATGCTTCTTGGACGACTTGAAATTTTTATTGTGCTTACGGGAATTGTTTCAATCTTTAGAAAAATAACAAAACGAAAAGCAAGATAAAAGTTTGAAAATATTTAAATAGTTAACATATTTTTAATTGGCATTTTGCTGCCATCTATATTAAAATAGATTTTGTGATGACAATTATAGAAGGAGAAAGTTTTATGAAAAAATTATTAACTCTTATGATTGCCATATCTATGATGGCAGTGTTAGCAGGATGTGGAAGCAAAAAGGGAGAGACAGCAGGCGTGGAATTTGAATCATCAGAGGATTTACTTTCACAGATTTATGATTCATATAATGAAGAAGACAAGTTTCCAATAGCAGGCGGAGATTCAGAAAATATGAACATGGATGAGCCAGGCGAATTTGATATTGAGAATACAGAAGAGCTAGAAGCAATGTTAGGATATCCAGTAGATAAAATTGGTGATATAGATGAAGCAGCATCAATGCTTCATATGATGAATGCGAATACATTTACATGTGCAGCATATCACTTGACAGATAATGCAGATATGGACGAACTAGCAGAAGCGTTACAAGACAGTATTCTTGCAAGACAGTGGATCTGTGGAATGCCTGATACTCTTATTATTGCAAATGCAGGAGATGATTACATGGTAACAGCTTTTGGTGAAGCAGAAATCATGGATACATTTAAAGCGAACATAACAAAACTTGGAATTATTGTAATAGAAGAAACATCAATTAATTAAAAAGAAATTTAATATAAATGTTTTTTGTTGACAAAATTTAAATGTGGAATTATGATAAAATAGTTAGCGATACCTAACAATCGCTAACTATTTTTAAATTACAGGGTTAGCAAACCCTAACTATAAGGAGAGGAGAAAAAATGAATATTAAGAAAATTATTTACATCGTAATAGGCAGCATCTGCCTTGGACTTGGCGCCATAGGTGCGGTGATTCCTCTTTTGCCAACAGTCCCATTTTTACTTGTGTCTGCATGTTGTTATGCGAAGAGCTCAGAAAAACTTAATAATTGGTTTAAAAGTACTAAACTTTACAAAAACAACTTAGAAAGTTATGTTGAAGGTAAAGGTATGACAAAGAAAAGCAAGGTTAAGATTATGCTTATGGTTACAATTCTTATGCTTATTGGTTTTGCAATGATGCATGCAGTTGTAGTTGGAAGAATAGTTCTTGCAGCAGTATGGGTATTCCATGTACTTTATTTTGTTTTTGGAATAAAGACAATTCCAGAAAATACATCAAACAATTAAAAAGGCGGAAGTTTCAATGATAGATAAGAAAATAATAGGAATTGTTCCACAGAGTAAAAAGTATGTCAAACTTAATGTGCTTTTCCAGTGGATAGCTCTTATATCAAATATCGTTACAATATTTACATTTGTAAATGTATTAAATCGACTATATAAAGGTACTTATAACAGGGATCTTATAATGACATCACTTGTTATTTTTGTAGTATGTCTTACGGTGAGATATTTTTGCACACGCTTAAGTGCGAAAATGAGTTATTTATCATCTAAATCAGTAAAGAAAGTTTTAAGAGAGAAGATTTACAATAAATTACTTGCTCTTGGAGAAAATTACGACGAAAAACTTTCTACATCAGAAATCGTTCAGGTAACAGTAGAAGGAGTAGACCAGCTGGAAACATATTTTGGTTCATACCTTCCACAGTTCTTTTACAGCATGCTTGCACCACTTACACTATTTGCAGTGCTTGGTACAGTCAGCCTTTCATCGGCTGCAGTTCTTCTTGCATGCGTGCCACTTATTCCAATAACAATTGCCCTTGTTCAGACATTTGCCAAGAAATTACTTGGGAAATACTGGGGTGAATATACAACTCTTGGAGATACTTTCCTTGAAAATCTCCAGGGCCTTACAACTCTTAAAATTTACGAGGCTGATGAGTTTAAAAATGAAGAGATGAACGAAGAGTCAGAGCGTTTTAGAAAGATTACAATGAAGGTTCTTTCTATGCAACTTAACTCAATTATCGTAATGGATATTATTGCATATGGCGGTGCTGCCCTTGGTATTATTATGGCAGTTCTTAAAATGAAAGCCGGTAAAATTGGTCTTGATGGTGCCCTTGCAATTATTCTTTTATCAGCAGAATTCTTTATTCCAATGAGAATGCTTGGAAGCTTTTTCCATATAGCAATGAACGGTATGGCGGCAAGTGATAAGATTTTCAAACTTCTTGAAATACCAGAAGATAGAAATACCGATAAAATGGATTTCCCTACGGAACATAATATAACACTTGAGCATGTTGATTTTTCATATGAAGAGGACAGACAGATTCTTAAAGATGTTAATATGGCATTCCCTGAAACAGGACTTGTTTCTATTGTTGGGGAGAGTGGCAGCGGTAAATCAACAGTTGCCGGCCTTATAATGGGAAGAAATAAAAACTATCACGGAACTATTTCTATAGGAGATATAGAACTTAGCTTTATAAAAGAAGAAAACCTTTTAAGCAATGTTACATATGTTGGATTTAACAGCTATCTTTTTAAAGGAACTGTTAAAGAAAATCTTCTTATGGGAGATCCTGATGCGAATGATGAGAAGCTTGTAAATGTTCTTAAGAAAGTTAAATTATGGGATTTCTTAAATAACGAAGATGGACTAGATACAGCACTTACAGAAAGAGCATCAAACCTTTCAGGCGGACAAAGACAGCGACTTGTACTTGCAAGAGCAATACTTCATGACACACCAGTTTATATTTTCGATGAGGCAACATCTAATATCGATGTGGAAAGTGAAGAAGCCATAATAGATCAGATGTATGAGCTTGCAAAAACTAAACTTGTAATTATGATCACACATAGGCTTGTAAATGCACTTTACGCCGACAACATTTATGTAATGGAAAAAGGTGTAGTAATAGAAGAAGGAAATCATGGAGACCTTGAAGAAAAACAGGGTGTATACCATAAACTTCTTGCAACACAGACTGAATTAGAAAATTATGGAAAGGGGACAATGTAATGAAAAAGAGAAGCAATATTAATATATGTGCCAACCTTATTAAACTTGTTAAACCCCTTACAGGAGTAATGATCCTTGCAGTAACATTTGGAGTAGTAGGACATCTTGCAGCTATTTTTATAACAGTATCAGGAGTATATGCCCTTTTAAATTTACTTGGAATAGTAAATGGCTACTCACTTACAGTACTCTTTACAGCAATTGCTGTAATGGCAGTAGCAAGAGGAGTACTTCACTACCTTGAGCAGGGATGCAACCACTATATAGCATTTAAATTACTTGCCCTTATAAGAGATAAAGTATTTAAAGCACTTAGAAAACTATGCCCAGCAAAACTTGAAGGAAGAGATAAAGGAAATCTTATATCTGTAATTACATCAGATATAGAGCTTCTTGAAGTTTTCTATGCACATACAATATCACCAATTGTAATTGCAACAATAGTATCAGTTATTATGTGCTTTTTTATTGGGCACTATAATGTAATACTTGGAATATACGCACTTATAGCTTATATGATAATTGGAATCTTAGTTCCAGTTATGGTTTCAAAAGCAGATGGTGCAGACGGCAGAAAATTTAGAGAAAGATCAGGAGACTTAAGTAGTTTTGTGCTTGAAAGTCTTCGTGGACTTAAAGAAATACTTCAGTATAATGCAGGCGCGGAACGAGTAAAAGAAATGAATAAGAAAACTGTTCTTCTTTCAAAAGTAGAAGGAAGACAGAAAAATAATGCCGGTAAAGGAATGGCATCTACAAATACACTTGTACTTATACTTGATATAATTATGTTGTTTACAGCTGGAACACTTCTTACACGTGGAGAAGTTAACTTCGACGGAGTAATAATTCCAGTAGTAGCTCTTATGAGTTCATTTGGGCCAGTTATTGCACTTGCAAACCTTGGAAGTACATTATCTAATACATTTGCAGCAGGAAACAGAGTAATTGACATACTTGAAGAAATACCAGTTGTAGAAGAAGTAGAAGGAAAAGAAGCTACAAACTTCGAAGATGTAAAAGTAGAAAATGTAAACTTCTCATACGAAGAAGAAGTGATTTTAAAAGACTACTCACTTGAAATACCAAAAAATAAAATCACAGCAATCGTAGGAAAAAGCGGAAGTGGTAAATCAACACTTCTTAAACTGTTAATGAGATTCTGGGATATAAACAGTGGAAATATTAGTATATCAGGCACTGACATAAAAGATATAAACACATCAGATCTTAGAAAAATGGAAGGATATGTAACACAGGACACACATCTTTTCCATGACAGCATAAAGAATAACCTTTTAATAGCAAAAAGAGATGCAACAGATGAAGAAATCATAGAGGCATGTAAAAAAGCATCAGTTCACGACTTTATAATGAGTCTTCCAAAAGGATATGACACACCAGTTGGAGAACTTGGAGATACATTATCAGGCGGAGAACGCCAGAGACTTGGACTTGCAAGAGCATTCCTTCACAATGCTCCTTTACTTCTATTAGATGAGCCTACAAGCAACTTAGACAGCCTTAACGAAGCTGTAATCTTAAAGGCAATACATAAAGAAAAAGAAGACAGAACAGTGGTAATAGTATCTCACAGAGAATCAACAGTAGGAATAGCAGATGTAGTTCACAAAGTTGAGACGAAGAGAGTAAGCTAGCGATTTTTATAAAATCAAATTAGAAAAATTTAACAGGGGCAGAGATTATTTTTGAGGGTAAATTAAACTCATCGATATAATCTTTGTCCTTTTATTTT
>SAMEA104404100__coassemble_3921_pt1 | contig 9309 bp, 8 predicted proteins | sample SAMEA104404100__metabat2_high_PE_088 | metagenome-assembled genome bin SAMEA104404100 (sample SAMEA104404100) | Balaenoptera acutorostrata
CATACAGCAGTGCTCCATACCTTGATAAATTTACATTATTTACAGATGAAGCAGCTCTTGATGATAGCAAGAACCAGGGATTCGCAGTAATCGATAAAGAAAATCTTACATGTGTTGTAAGATACTTAGGTGAGAAGTTTGTATGGGTTAAAGGCCAGGAAACTCCACTTGCTGAAGGATTACAGAAATTAATCGAAGCTGTAGTTAATGATTATACATATCTTTTAGGCTAATTTGATATTGATTTATATAATCCTATTATGGGGGCGGGAATTATCCCGCCCTTGTTGTATAATAAAAGCTTTTAATGGAGGTATCTATGATAAAAAAATATGATAATGGCAAACTAAATAATTGCGGATCTCTTTTAGAAGCCCTTGACCTTGAAAATAAGAAGAGTCCAGTAATATCCTTTATTGGTGCCGGTGGTAAAACTACAACAATGAAAAGAATTGCAAAAGAATTTATGGATAAAGATATTCCTGTAATTGTTACAACAACAACTCATCTTTTTAATGAAAAAGAGCCTTGGTTTTTACTTGAGCCATCAAAAGAAAAGGCTATGAAAATATTAGAAAAATATAAAATGGTCTGGCTTGGAAACTATGATAAAAAAGGGAAGATTGGAATGCCTGATAAAAATTTTTTGGATGAGATGATGGCACTTGGATATCCTGTACTTATAGAAGCGGATGGGGCAAGAAGACTTCCGTGTAAAGCGCCAGGGGAAAACGAGCCAGTTTATATAGATGAAACAACCTGTGTCATAAATGTATATGGAGTGGACTCTATTGGAAAAAAGATAGAAGAAACTTGCTTTAGACCGGAATTAGTTTCCAAAATAGTTGAAAAAGATATAAGCGATTATATTAAGGAGAAAGATATTGCTAAACTTGCAACAGATGAAAGAGCAGGAAGAAAGAATATCGCTGATAAAAAATATAATGTTATCATAAATAAAGTAGATAACACTCTACAGGAAAACATAGCTGAAAATATATGTAAAGATGCCTTTGATATGGGATTATGTGATATAATTGTAACTGGTGAATAGTTTTAACTTAAAATTTAATTATAGAAACAGAAAGAGGGATTTGATTGAAGATTTTAATCAGAGGAGCAGGAGATCTAGCTACGGGAGTCGCGTCAAGATTATACAGAAGCGGACATAAGATTATTATGACAGAAATTGCTGTTCCACTTACAGTTAGAAGAATGGTTGCACTTTCAAGAGCAATTTATGAAAAAAAAGCAAGTGTAGAAGACATGACAGGTATACATGTAGAAAACTACGAAGAAGCTGTAAAAGTTCTTGATGATGGAAATATTCCGGTAATAGTTGATCCAGAAGCAAATATAAGATATGAATTTCAACCGGATGTAATTATTGACTGTATTCTTGCTAAGAGGAATATTGGAACAAAGATTACAGATGCACCACTTGTAATTGGAGTTGGCCCTGGATTTACAGCAGGTGTCGACTGTAATTGTGTAGTTGAGACAAAGAGAGGTCACACTCTTGCAGAGACAATTTATAAAGGAAAAGCAATTGCTGACACTGGGATTCCAGGAAATATCGGAGGATTTTCTGTTGAAAGAATTATTCGAGCAACAAATTATGGAAAGATGGAGCCGGTAGCACACATTAGTGATGTTGTTGAAGAAGGACAGGTTGTAGCAATAACAGGTGGAAAAGAAGTTTATGCAAAAATGGGCGGAATCGTAAGAGGAATGCTCCAGGAAGGCGTAGATGTAAAACCAAATATGAAAATTGGTGATATCGATGCTCGTAGTGAACTTTTCCATTGCTTTACAATTTCAGATAAAGCAAGAGCAATAGGTGGCGGAGTGCTTGAAGTTGTTACAGCGTATGAACATATGAAAGATAAATTTGCAGTTGTTATTTTAGCAGCTGGAAAGAGTTCAAGATTTGGCAAGGAGAACAAACTACTTTCAGATGTTGACGGTAAACCGTTATATACATATACATTTGATCAGATGGATGCTTTTGAAAATGTTCCCAAAGTTGTAGTAACAGGATATGATGAGATTGCAGATGATGCTGCACTTAGAGGAATGGATGTTGTTATTAATGACAGGCCAGAAGAAGGAATCTCACGTTCTATAAGAATGGGACTTAAAGAAGTTCTTGATATTTATCCAGATGTTCAGGGGGTACTTTTCTCAGTATGTGATCAGCCAGGACTTGATGCATCAACAATTCAGAGAATTTTTAATGAGGCGATGAAACATAAAGGCCATATTATAAGAACAGTTAGTGATGGTGTTAAAGGAAATCCTGTTTTATGGGATAAGAAATACTTTGATGAACTATTAAATATTGAAGGTGATCGTGGCGGAAAACAGATAATGGAAAGAGTAGAAGACAAGATTATATATGTTGAGGCTGATGAAAAAGAACTTAGAGATATTGATTACGAGAAAGATGTAGAAAAATGTTTCTGAGAATAATATCAAATTTTTGAACTATAGAAGGAATTGTTTCAGATAATGAAATGGTTCCTTTTTTAAAGGTAAAAATGTAAATAAAAACAGCCCTGAAAATAATATTTCAAGGCTGTCTTATATGAATGATCAAATCTGATATGTTTATCTAACTACTGTATAAATGCCTTTCATGTCATAAATTGCTCCACGTGGACATTTAACTGCACACATACCACAGCTTAAGCAAATTTCTTCATCGATAACTGCACAATTGTCGATAACTTTAATAGCTCCAGCAGTACATGTTTTTTCACAAATACCGCATCCGATACAGCTTACTTCACATTCTTTACGAGCAACAGCGCCTTTATCGTGGTTTGAGCATTTAACTACAATTCTATTTGCAATGTCATGCATGTGGATGATTTCCTGTGGACATACTTTAGCGCACATACCACATCCAACACATTTTTCTTCGTCAACTTCAGCAACACCATATTCATTAAGTTTAATGGCATCGAACTTACATACAGTTGAACATAATTCGCAACCGATACATCCGTGAATACAGTTTGGTTCAACACTCTGTCTGCATCCACCGTTACATGCAACAAATGCTGCCATATATGGAAATTTTTTACTAGCCATAATTATTTATCCTTTCTCTCGTATGGTGTATTTTCAAGTGGAAGACTGTGACGTCTGTTTCCATCATATCTAAAATATGCATCAGCAATAGCTGGAGCAGTAGGGATTGATGTGATTTCACCAATACCGATAGCACCATTAGCAACTTTGAGTCCTGGTTTATCAACAACGATAGCTTTGATATCAGGAACTTCAGTAGCTCTCATAAGTCCGAGTGAACCGTATTTTTGAATTGGCATACAGTTGTCATCGATTGGATATTTTTCTCTTAAGGCATATCCCATTGACATAACAACTCCACCTTCAATCTGTCCTTCACAAGATAATGGATTGACAGCTTTACCAACATCATGTGCTGCAACTAAAGAGTCAACTTTTCCAGTCTTAGGATCAACAATACACATCTGTGTAGCATATCCATAAGCAACGTGAGATACAGGGTTAGGAACATTAGCTCCAAGTGGATCTGTTTTTGCAAGGTATTCTGCATAATATTCTTTGCCAACAAGATCGTGAAGTGATAATCCTTTGTTACGATCTTCCATAAGTTGTTTACAAGCACGGATACAAGCTTCACCTGTAACAAGTGTCTGTCTAGAACCAGATGTTGTACCAGAGTCTGGTGAAATCCATGTATTACTTCTCTCGTAAACAATGTCTTCTGGATCGAGGTCTGTTGATGTAACAATTGTCTGTACAAGAACAGTTCCAAGTCCCTGACCGATACATGATGCACCTGTGAAGATATGGAGTTTTTCATCTTCTCCAACAATAAGTTTAACACGTCCTGTATCAGGAAGACCAACACCAACACCGGCATTCTTCATAGCACAGGCGATACCAACTGGTTTACCAAGTGCTAAAGCTTCATTATAATCATGTTTAATAGCTTCAAGTGTCTCAACAAGACCTGTTGAATCGTCAACAATCTGTCCGTTAGGAAGTACTCCGTTAGGACGGATGGCATTTCTGTAACGGATTTCCCATGGAGAAATACCAACTTTGTCAGCCATCATGTTAAGAAGAGACTCTGTTGCGAAGCAAGACTGTGTAACACCGAATCCACGGAAAGCACCTGCTGGTGGATTGTTTGTATAATATGCAGATCCTTCAATTTCAAAGTTCTCATATGCATATGGTCCAGCAGCATGTGTACAAGCACGCTCAAGAACTGGTCCACCAAGAGATGCATATGCACCTGTGTCTGCTTCAATCTTAGCTTTAACGCCCTGGATGTATCCATTTTCATCGCAACCCATTGTAAAGTCCATAACAAAATGATGTCTCTTAGGATGTACAAGTAAAGATTCTGCTCTTGTAAGTTTAACTTTAACAGGTTTTCTTGTCTTGTATGTAAGAAGAGCAGCTAAATGCTGTACTGTCATATCTTCTTTACCACCAAAACCTCCACCAACTAAAGCATTCTGTACTTTAACTTTTTCACTTCCAAGTAAGAGTTTACATTCGTGAAGTGTCTGATGAGCTGACTGGTCTGTTGAGTAGATAAATACATCTTCGTCTTCATCAATATAAGCAGTAGCACATTCAGGCTCTAAGAATGCATGTTCTGTCCATGGAGTTTCAAAGTGATCTGTAATAACATATTTAGAATTTGCAATAGCTCCTGTTGCATCACCACGACTGATATGTTTGTATGCGCAGAGGTTGTTTTCTTCCTCATCATATACTTTTTCAGCACCTTCTGCTTTAGCTTCTTCGATATTATGGATTGCTGGAAGAACTTCGTATTCAACTTTGATAAGTTTTCTTGCTTTTTCAACTGTTTCCATATCTTTAGCTGCTATAAGTGCAATAGCATCTCCAAGATAATGTGTAAGACCACCTACTGGAATAAGTGTATACTGGTCATGTTTAATATGTCCAATTTTGTTTTCTCCAGGAATATCTTTAGCTGTAAGAACTACTTCAACACCTTCTAAAGCTTCTGCTTTTGAAGTATCGATTGAAAGAACTCTTGCGCGAGGGTATTTGCTACGAAGAGCACCACCATATAACATTCCTTCAAGGTAGTAGTCGTCAGGATATTTTCCAGTTCCGTTAGTTTTCTCTTTTGCATCAAGACGCTGGTGACTTGCACCTACCTGCCAGCTTTCTTCTTTAGTTTCTGGAAGTTTACCTTCTCTTAAAATCTTAGCTGCGAGACGTACTGCTGCAAAAATCTTAACATATCCTGTACAACGACAGTAGTTGTTACGAAGAGCATATTTAATCTCGTCATCTGTTGGATCAGGATTCTTGTCAAGAAGACCTTTAGTACACATAATCATACCTGGAATACAGAATCCACACTGAACGGCACCAGCCTCAGCGTATGCAAAACTATATACTTTAGATTCCCACTCAGAAAATCCTTCAACTGTGATAACTTCTCTTCCTTCAAGAGAGTCAGTGTCAGGAACACATGATTTACAAGGTTCTCCGTCAATAAGAACTGTACATGCACCACATGCACCTTCGCTACATCCGTCTTTAACAGATGTTATATGAAGTTCATCACGGAGAAAACGCAATAGCTTTTGGTTTTTTGAGGGAGTAACTATGCTCCCGTTAACTTTAAATGATACCATTTTGTAAAACTCCTTCTATCAAAAAAATTATAATAAAATTCCGGACTGTCACCGGAAACTATTATCTCCCTTTTATACAAAAAAAGGGTAAATACCTACTACTTCATTATACATTTTTACGGTAGAAATGTAAAGGTAAAACAGGGGTAAAAAGCCCTTTTTAAGTTGGATAAATTTTTTGTCACTTATATAGAAGAAAAAATATTTGCAGAAAGGTAAAACAGCTTATTATAAGCGGTATAAATTTTATAATGTAATAGAGATTTACAAGGGTGAAAAAAGACGTATATGATAATTTATACAATCATGGGAAAATATTGTAAAATATTCACTATTTAGTAATGTAAAACGAGTTGTTTTAAAGAATAACTTGTGCTATAATATCGTTGATAGGTTCAATAAAGGAGGAAAATTAAAATGAACAGAATGAAAAAATTTATGAGCGCAGCTTTAGTAGCTGCATTATCAGCAACAATGGTAATGGGATGTGGAAGCAAACCAGCTGAAGAAGTGAAAGAAGAAGTGAAGGAAGAAGGAGTTGTTGAGGAAGAAACTATCCTTGTTGCAGCTGCAGCAAGTCTTCAGTACTCATACGATGAAGAACTTATTCCAATGTTTGAAGCAGCAAACCCAGGAATCAAAGTAGAAGCTACATATGACAGTTCAGGAAAACTTCAGACACAGATTGAAGAAGGTATGGAAGCTGACGTATTTATGGCAGCAGCTATGAAACAAATGAATGCACTTGTAGAAGAAGAGTACATTGCAGATGATGAAGTAGTTCAGTTACTTGAAAACGAAGTAGTTCTTATTACAGCAGCAGATGCAGATTTAGGAATGAAAGAATTTACAGACATTCTTAAGGCTAACACAATTGCTATTGGTGACCCTGAAAGTGTTCCAGTTGGACAGTATGCACAGGATTCATTTACAAACTTAGGAATATGGGAAGATGTTTTAGCTAAAGCAAGTCTTGGAACAAATGTAACAGAAGTTCTTAACTGGGTAGCAGAAGGAAGTGCAGAAGCTGGTGTTGTTTACGCAACAGATGCAGCAACAACAGACAAAGTTAAGGTTATTGCAAAAGCTCCAGCAGAAAGTCTTACAAAGAAAGCTATTTATCCTGTAGCAGCTCTTAAAGATTCAGCACATAAAGAAGCAGCAGACAAGTTTGTTGAATTCCTTACAAGTCAAGATGCTATTAAAGTATTTGAAAAATACGGATTCATCGAAAATAAATAAGCATTAACGGAGGACAAAGAATATGGATTTTACACCTATTCTTATCTCACTAAAGACAGCTTCCCTTGCAATTTTAATTACTTTTTTTGCAGGGATAGCTGTTGCATATAAAGTAGTTTACATGAAAAATGAGAAAGCAAGAATGATAATGGATGGGCTTTTGACCCTTCCATTAGTTCTTCCTCCAACTGTTGCAGGATTTTTCCTGCTATATATTTTTGGAGTTAAACGTCCTATAGGGATGATGCTTTTAGAATTTTTCGGAGTTAAAGTGACATTTTCATGGGGAGCAACTGTAATAGCAGCAGTTGCTATTTCTTTTCCATTAATGTACAGATCTGCAAGAGGAGCATTTGAACAGGTTGATCAAAATCTTTTATATGCTGGACGTACACTTGGACTTTCAGAGTGGACAATATTTTGGAAAGTTTTATTTCCAAATGCTTTATCGGGCATACTTTCTGGAGGAATACTTGCATTTGCAAGAGGGCTTGGAGAGTTTGGCGCGACCTCAATGATAGCAGGAAATATTGCAGGGAAGACAAGAACCCTTCCACTTGCTGTATATTCAGAAGTGGCAGCGGGAAATATGCACGAGGCATATAAATATGTTCTTATACTTGTACTCATATCTTTTATTGTTGTAACGGGAATGAATTACGTTACATATGCATTCCAGAAACGTGGAAGATAGGAGGGAGTATCAATGGAAAAGTTAAATGTTGAGTTGCATAAGAAATTAAAGAATTTCGATCTTGATATGAATTTTATGGCGAAAACAGGATGTCTTGGAATTCTTGGAGCATCTGGTTGTGGAAAAAGTATGACATTAAAAGCCATTGCAGGAATAGTTACACCAGATAGTGGTAAAATTTTTGCAGATGAAAAAGTGTTTTTTGACAGCGAGAAAAAGATAAATATTCCTTCTAGGAAAAGAAGAGTGGGTTATCTTTTTCAAAATTATGCACTATTTCCTAATATGACTGTTGAAGACAATATTAAGGCAGGACTTATAGGCGGATGTCGTGAACAGAAAATGTCTAAAAGTGATATGACTAAAAAAGCAAAGGAACTAATGTCAAGGTTTCATATATCAGAACTTGATAAACAGTATCCTTTTAAGTTGTCAGGTGGTCAGCAACAAAGAGTGGCGCTTGCAAGGATTATAGCATCAGATCCATCAATACTTCTTCTTGATGAACCATTTTCAGCGATGGATAGTTATCTTCGAGAAGAACTTCAGATTGAACTTAAAAATCAGCTCAAAAACTTTGGAGGTTTATCAATTATTGTAAGTCATGACAGAGATGAAATTTACAAACTCTGTGATAATACAATGATTATTGATCGTGGAAGAAACGTGGAATTAAGGGAGACAAAGAGTCTTTTTGCTGATCCAATTCATGTTGAAACAGCGAAACTAACCGGATGCAAAAATATTTCAAAAATAGAAAAAATATCTGATTACAAAGTACATGCAATAGATTGGAATGTCGACCTTACAGTTGACAGACAAGTTTCAAAAGATGTAAAATATATAGGTGTAAGGGCACATGATTTTGTGCCGGTCAGCAGTGAAAATAAGGCAGAAAATATAGTAGATAATATTATAAAAATTGGCGTGGGTGATGTTACAGAAACACCATTTGAGAGAACTATATTATTTAAAAATAGTGCTGATCCTAAAGGCAGTATGTGGATGAAGCTAAATCGAGAATGTTCTCAAATTCCAGAGAGTGTACACGTTGATAAGAGCAAGTTGCTTTTGCTGACAGATTAGAAAACAGCAAAGAAGGTGTTGATTATGTTTTTGGATATTAAAGTAAAAGTTTTAGATGATGATAATGAACAGGTATTTGGTCCTGGACTTGTGTCTTTATTAGAACATGTTAAGTTATCAGATTCAATGAAAGAAGCCTGTAGTACTATGGGGATTTCTTATAGTAAAGGTTGGAAGATAATAAACCGTGCAGAAAAGTGCCTTGGCTACGAACTTATTTTAAGACAGCATGGAGGTGCAAAAGGTGGAAAATGTAATGTTACACCTGAAGGCGAATCACTTATAAAGAGATACAAATATATGGTTATTATGATTCAGGAGAATGCAGACAAGATTTTTGAGGATGTTTTCGAAGAATATAAGTAGTACAATATATCATATTTAAATTTAAGGTCCAGGTAATTCCTGGATCTTTTTTTGAGAAAATTTATAAGAAAAAGAAAGAGAACTTATAAAAAGAAGTTGCCCGCGGGCCTGCAGGCAACTTCTTATAATTCCGATATTAAGTTTTTTTATCCAGCTATTAGATAAGAACGTATTTAAGAACGAAGAGAATAGCGAGTACATACATAAGAACTCCCATTTTCTTTTCTTTTGCTTTAC
>SAMEA104404100__coassemble_3953_pt1 | contig 9237 bp, 6 predicted proteins | sample SAMEA104404100__metabat2_high_PE_088 | metagenome-assembled genome bin SAMEA104404100 (sample SAMEA104404100) | Balaenoptera acutorostrata
CAGATATCGATATTATCAGTTCAATGTGTATGCTTATGGCACGAGGCGCTGTAATAAGTGTTATACTTGTAATCTTTATTCTTCCGGCATTATTTATGCTGTTTGATAAAGCTGTATGCCATACAACAAATGGAATGAAACATGTTTTAGATAAGAAAGGAGAAGAAGCATAATGAAAGAAAGAATGAAAAAGATTTTATCACTTGTTCTTGTAGCCGGACTTATGTTTGGAACTATTGGAGGAACAGTATATGCTATAAATAATGAAAATAAAGAAAAAGAAGAGGTTAGACAGGCTGAGGAAGCTGAAATAGAAGAAATTAAAACAGATGGTGCTTCGGTTTATGTTTTCACAGAAGAAGATGGAAAAGTCCAGAACGTTATTGCAACGGATGATATTTTAGATGAAGCAGATGTAGATGAGAAAAACATTCATAAAGAACTTCCGGTAGAGATTAAAATCAAATATACTCTGGATGGAAAAGATGTTAAACCAGAAGATCTTGCTGGAAAATCAGGACACCTTGTAATGCGCTACGATTACAAAAACAATCAGTCACAGATGATGAATGTAAATGGTCATAATGAAAAAATCTATGTGCCATATGCAATGGTTACAGGAATTATTTTTGATGATGATACTTGTAAAAATATTGAAGTTGTAAACGGAAAAATGATTGATGACGGAAGTCGTACAGTAGTTGCAGGTATTGCACTTCCAGGACTTCAGTCAAATTTAAAAGTAAGTAAAAACGATATCGATATTCCTGATTATGTAGAAATCAGTGCAGATATTGAAAATTATGAACATCCAGAAGCAATGACACTTGCTACAAGCCAGATTTTTGCAAACATTGATACATCAGCACTTAACGATGTAGACGGACTTAAAGAATCAATGGATAAATTAACAGATGCTATGGACCAGCTTATGGATGGTTCAAAACAGCTCTATGACGGGCTTACACTTTTAAGTGAAAAATCAGCTCAGTTAAAAGATGGTGTCAACCAGCTTTACGCAGGATCATCTACATTAAAAGATGGCGCATCCGCTCTTGATGGCGGAGCATCAGATCTTCAGGCAGGAGCAACTAAGCTTATGGCAGGTCTTGAAACACTTACTGGAAATAATGCAACACTTACAAGTGGCGCTAAACAGGTATATGATACACTTTTATCAGTAGGAACAGATCAGCTTAAAGCAGCAGGAATGGAAGTTTCGGCGCTTACAGTTGAAAACTACGCGCAGGTACTAGGAGGAGTAATAGCAGGGCTTGATAAAGATGCAGTATATAATACAGCGCTTCAGGCAGTAACAGCTGAAGTTGAAACACACAGAGGTGAAGTTGTTGCAGCAGTAACAGCTGAAGTTGAAAAAATAGTTGAAGGTAAAGTTGTAGCGGTAGTTAAAGGAGAAGTTGAAAGCAAGGTAACTGAAGTTGTTAAATCACAGATGGATTTAATAAGACAGGCAGTTTTAGCACAGATAATGCCAGGAGTAACACTTGATAAGTACAATGATTTAGTAGCAGCAGGCCAGATTCCTGAAGAAAAACAGGAGGCATTTAACGCAGCAGTTGAAGCGGCGGCTCAGAGCAAGATTGCAGAAGAAGTTGAAAAACAGATGGATTCAGATGATGTTAAAGGCCTTATAAAATTAAATACTGCAGAAGCTATGAAGGGTGAAGAAGCACAGAATAACATTGCAGCATTTACAGAAGCAAAAATTCAGGAGCTTATAGCAGGAGGAATGCAGACATCAGAAGTACAGGAAAAACTTGTAGCAGCAGCCGAAGGTTTAAAATCAGTAGCGGGACTTAAGACATCACTTGACAGCTACAATGCATTTTACAATGGACTTATTGCTTACACAAACGGAGTTTCAACAGCCTTAGATGGAGCGAAAGCATTGAAAGCTGGAACAGATACATTAAAAGATGGCTCATCAAAACTTGCAGCAGGTTCAGCTCAGTTATATGATGGAATTAACGAATTAAGAGGAAATACACCGGCACTTATTGATGGAGTTAACCAGTTAAAAAATGGTTCATCAAAACTTGCAGACGGACTTGTTCAACTAAATGAAGAAGGAATTAACAAACTTGTAGAAGCATATAATGGAGATATTGCACCACTTACAGCAAGGGTTAAAGCTACAGTAAATGCGGCAAAATCACATAATACATTTGCGGGGGTTTCTAAAGAAAAAGACAGTGAAATTAAATATATCTTTAGAACAAAATAATTTTATATTTGGTTGAAAATCGATAGGTTAACATATTATGCGCAGTTGCAGGAATCAAGGACTTGTAGCTGCGCATTTTTCACATATATGTTCCTTCAGAAAAATCCTTCATAAAAAGCCTTTGAAATTCTTCCAAAATGTAATAAAGTAGTACTTACAGCAACAAGTTTTATTAACAGAACAGCTGATAAATTATTAGGAGTATGTAAAATTAAATAATGAATGTACTTAAAAAACTAAAACCACTATCTTTTTTACCACTTATTTTAATGCTTATGATTATATTTTCCTTTTCAGCCCAGGATGGTAATGATTCGGGAGAGTTGTCGTATGAGATAAGCTATAAAATTATAGAAGTGAAAAATAATATTTTTCACGAAAACAAAACAGAAGCTGAAATTACAAAGGGCGCTTGTGACATACATTTCTATGTTAGAAAAGCAGGTCATATGACAGAGTATTTTGTGTTATGTCTTACAATAATATTCCCGTTCTATTTATATGGAATGAGAGGATGGAAACTTTTTGTAATGGCAGTAATTATGTCAGCATGTTTTGCGGCCGGAGATGAATATCACCAGTCATTTGTTGATGGAAGAGGACCTTCAATAATAGATGTAGGAATTGATACATCGGGTGCAACAATAGGTGCAGCTGTATCGGCTTTGCTCTTAAAAATCAAAGAAAAAATAAAAAATGTTGAAAAAAAGTGATCATTATATGGTCACTTTTTTCTTATGCATTTTTGTGTGGTTTGAAAAAGATAAAAATATGTTTCTTACTATGATAAAAATATGGGGAGTCGTCAGCTAATTAACCTTAAAATTTGTGCATAAAGGTTAAAAGTGAAAATGACTATTTATACAAAAAAAGGACATCTGTCTTGTACAAAAAATACAAAATCTCATAAATAGAAGTGATGATACATAAAAAAATGGTGGATTATTTGTGTAAAATATATATTATATGTAAAATTAATATAATTATATTGTTATTATCTAGACAAAACATGTAAAATGACGGAATAAATTCGTTTTTAAAATTGATTATTTTTTTTAACTTCAATTTCTTGACTTTAAAGCCTCGAATTGGTAAAATTGTCACTAAAGTGGCCAATATAAAAGACCGTATTTGTTAAAATTTATGGGTTGTCATTATTATTGGTAGGGAATGATGGCTAAATTTGCATAAAAAAGTATTAGATTATTCAAAAACGGTTAGGTAGATAGGTATTATGGACACGGAACAGATTTAGGGAGGCTTAATATGTCTAAAGAAAACACTTTACGTAGTAAGATCGAGAAATTTTTCGATCTTAAAGGAAACGGTACTGATTTTCGTACTGAGATCCTTGCGGGGGCAACAACATTTATAACAGTTGCTTATATTTTAATTCTTAACCCGCAGATTCTTTCAGACCCATTTATGATTATGGGAGATGCCGATATGGCACTTAAAATTTCAAATGGTGTATTTATAGGTACATGTATTGCATCATTTATTGGAACTATACTCGTTGCTTTGTATGCTAAGATGCCATTTGCGCAGGCACCAGGTATGGGACTTAATGCGTTCTTTGCTTATACAGTAGTTCTTTCAATGGGATATACTTATCAGCAGGCGCTCGTTGTTGTATTTATTTCTGGAGTATTCTTCATAGTAATTACAAAAATTGGTCTTCGAGAAGCAATTATACGTGCTATTCCTGAGGCGGTTAAGAAAGCCATTACACCTGGTATTGGACTTTTTATTACAATTATCGGGCTTAAAAACTCAGGTATTATTGTATCTCATCCGGCAACACTTATTTCTATGCTTGATTTCTCTAAATGGCAGTGCCATGATGGAGAGTGTATTGCACTTATAAGTTCAGCTTTAGTAGCATTCTTTGGACTTATGGTAATCGGAATTTTACATGCAAGAAACGTAAAGGGTTCAATCTTTATCGGTATTGCTGCGGCAACAGTAGTTGGTATTCCTCTTGGAGTAACAAATATCAATAACTTTAGTTTCAACATTGCAGAAAAAGTTCATGACTTTATGGAAGTATCATTCTTCCACCTTGATTTTGCAGGACTTTTCGCAGGTGAAAATCTTGTACATACAATCTTTACAGTAACAATGCTTGTAATAAGTTTCTCACTTGTAAATATGTTTGACTCAATAGGAACACTTCTCGGAGCTGGAAAACAGTCAGGAATGATTGATGAAAAAGGTGAAGTAATTCACATGAAAGAATCTCTTATGTCAGATGCTATTTCAACAGCTGCAGGAGCTCTTCTTGGAACATCAACAGTAACAACTGTAGTTGAATCAAGTGCAGGTATTGCAGCAGGTGGACGTACAGGACTTACAAGTGTTGTAACAGCACTTCTTTTCCTTGGATCAATTATCTTTGCTCCAATAGTAGGGATTGTTCCAGGAGCTGCAACAGCACCAGCGCTTATATTTGTTGGTATCCTTATGTTAAGCAACATTAAAGATGTAGACTTTAGTGATATGACAGATGCTCTTCCAAGCTTCTGTACAATAGTGTTCATGCCATTTACATACTCAATTGCAAATGGTATCGCTCTTGGTCTGATTTCATTCTGCATTATTAAATTATTTACAGGAAAAGCTAAGGAGATTAAACCTTTAACAGCTGTGGTAGCATTTGTATTTATTTTAAGATATGCATTTATGACAATGTAAATTAAGAAAAAGAATTTCGAAAAAATATTCATTATATGTGCAAAAATCCGAACCGGGAAAGTACCGGTTCGGATTTTTAATTAAATTATATAAAATTATTACATAAGTGGCGCAAAGAGAAGGAAGAAACTTTCTGCCATACGCTCTTTTCTAGATCTTGTTTTAAACTCGTTATAAGTATAATCGAAGCAGCTTTCAATGTCATTATCATATATAGAAGTATATTTAGCTACGAAGTTATTATCATAGAAGATACCACACACTTCATCGTCTACCATAAGACTTCTCATATCCATATTTACAGAACCAATGGCGCAAAGCTCATCGTCAATAATCATTGTCTTAGCATGTATATAACCTTTATACTTATGAATCTTTGCTCCGTATTCAAGAAGCTGTCCACAGTAATATGTAGTAACAGGATCAAGGAAGAAACTTGCCTTAATACCAGGAATCATAAGTTCGATTTCAACACCGGTTGCAGCTTTTGCTTTTAGTGCATCTAGTATAGAGGCATCTGGTATAAAGTATGGAGATTGTATACGGATTCTGTGTTTTGCATTTTGAATCATACTAAGGTAAGTCATCTTAATAGATTCTTTGTTTGTATCAACACCGCCGACTATAAACTGACAAATATGTTTAGAGTGGGCGACGGAAGGAATCTTAATAGATTCAATATATGAAACGGTCTGATCTCGATATTTTTTCTTAACTGAGCAGAGCCAGTCTTTAAGAAAATATTCGTCAAGAACAGCAGTGCAATTTCCTTCCATTCTTACCTGAGTATCGCGCCATGGATTTTTAATACTATCCATATTTGCATATTTTTCACCAATATTCATACCGCCGATATATGAAATAAAGTGGTCGATTGTAACTATCTTTCTATGACTTCTAAAATGTGTAAGATATGGTTTGATTCTAATAACACGGCCGCCGGCATCTATAAGAGGCTGGAACATTTTTTTAGGAGTTGAAAGATTGGCTATATAGTCCATAAGAACAAGCACCTGAACTCCTTCTTTGGCTTTTCTTGTAAGCGCTTCTGCAAGAGCATGTCCGACTCTGTCATTGTGGATTGTGTAGTACTCTATAAAAATACAATTCTTTGCATTTGCTATATCTTCAAAAAGCTGGTCGTAATGACTTACACCATTTGTGTAAACCATTATGTCATTATATGAAGTAAGATCGCAGTTATTATATGTATTATTAAATTTTATAACCTGAAGATCCTCGTATGAAAGGTCTGAATCTGTAACAGCACTGTCGTATGGATCAAAAAGATTATTTTTCTCGTGTAGTCTTTGTCTTCTAAAAAAGGTTGTAAGCTTTATAGATAATGTACTTCCAAATATAATGTAGAGAATTATTCCACCATATGGGATAAATATAAGAACAAGTACCCATAAGACAGCTTCTGTAGGTCTTTTTCTTTCGAGAAAAAGTACAGTTATTATAAGTGCTAAATAAATAAGCAGAAGAATAAGTTTGACCATAAAAACCCCCTGAAATTTTAAATTATATATTAATTATAAAAGGATAGTTTGAAGAAAATATGAAAAATAGCATAAAATCAAAGTATTAGTGCTGAAAAACAAGGGAAAAATGTTTTAAGATGTTGAAATAACTTGTACTAATAAGTATAATGCAAATAATGGGAAGGTGAATAATAGTGAAATTTAGTATAGTATGTGACAGTTCTGCAGATTTACAGGGAAATTATGCAGATAAGAATGATATATCAGTTGTTCCTTTTTATGTTTCTTTTGATGGAGAAAACTTTAAAAAAGAAGGAAAAGAAGTACCAATAGATAAGTTTTATGAAGCAATGTCAGAGCATGAGGATTGTTTTCCAACAACATCAATGCCATCTGTAAGAGATTATATAGATGCATTTGCACCTATGGTTGAAAAAGGCATGCCAATATTATGTATATGTCTTACAAGTTTATTTAGTGGTTCTTATCAGTCAGCTATGACAGCAAAGCAGATGATAGAAGATGAAGTTGAAGGTGCCAAGATAGAGGTAATAGATTCAGAACTTGTAACAGCACTTGAAGGGCTGTTTGTTATGGAAGCTGTAAGACTTAGGGATCTTGACATTGAACTTGACGTGGCAGTAGAGAAGCTTAAAGAAATAAGAAGCACAGGACATATCTTTTTTACAACAAAGGATCTTAAGTATCTTGAGCACGGTGGAAGAATTGGCAAGATTGCAAGTATGGCAGGAAGTATGTTAAACATTAAACCATTACTTCACTTTTGTAACGGGGAACTTCAGCCTACACAGCTGTGCAGAGGAAGAAAAAGATCTATTTCAAAAGTGGTAGAGATGTTTGTAGATTATCTTGATAAGAATAATATGAATCTTGAAGGATATTATTTTGGAACTGGAATTGGTATGGATGTACCAGAATATGAAACACTTATAAATATGGTAGAAGAGAAATTCAAGGAAAAAGATATAAAACCTTGCGAATGGATAAAGGTACAGATAGGAACGACTATTGGAGTTCATACAGGTCCATATCCTGTCGGACTTGGTTTTCTTAAAAAATGTGAGGTTTAACAGGTGAAAAAGTTTTTAAACGTAGTTATAAGTTCGTTTCTATGTGCAAGTCTTGTGATGACACCAGTGTTTGCTACACCAGAAGGAACACCATCTAATGGCATAGAAGAGCCAGCAGCAGAAGTGACGGAAACTGAAACACCGGAAGAACCGGTAGAAGAGACGCCAGATGAGAATGGTCACTATTCGGTGGAATATACACATGATATTCAGCCAGAGACAAATAGTCTTCCATCATGGCCACAGGGCCCACTTATTAATTCTGAATCAGCCATACTTATGGATATGGATACAGGAGAGATTCTTTATGGGAAGAATCCATATAAGAAGCAGTACCCTGCAAGTATAACAAAGCTTCTTACAGTACTTGTTGCACTTGATTATATACAGGTAGATGATACTGTAGAATTTTCGCAGGAAAGTATAGATTTCCTTAAGCCTGGAGATGCTCATATAGCAATGCAGCCAGGAGAAGTAATAAGTATGACAGATGCTCTTTATGCAATACTTTTTGCATCAGCTAATGAGGTTTCATATGCCGTTGCAGAAAATGTTGGAAAGAAATATTTAAATGGTGGATTTGATGAGTTTATCCAGAAAATGAATGAAAAGTCAGATGAACTTGGCTGTAAGAATTCTAACTGGGTAAATGCAAATGGTCTTCATGATGATGAGCATTACACAACAGCTTACGATATGGCTTTAATTGGAGCTGCTATATATGAAAATCCATTGTTTAATGAAATGATGGAACAGTTTGAACATGTTATTCCACCTACAAATCTTGTAGATGAACAAAGAGTTTTCCAGCAGCATCATAAGATGACATGGGATGGTGGAAAATATTACTATGAGTATTGCAAAGGTGGTAAAACAGGATATACAGATAATGCCCAGACTACATTAGTTACATTATCTGATGATGGGAATAGAAGATTTGTAGCTGTTATTCTTTATGACAGAGGTGGCAAAGCATATGATCAGACAAGAGAACTTTTTGATTATGGATACAGCCAGTTTGAAAAAGTAAATCCACAGGATGTAAATACTGATGGAGATATAACAGCATTCTTAGATGTGAATCAGTCATTATCACTGCCAGAAGGAGTAAGTCTTAATGAACTTGACAGTAAAGTAGAGGCTGATAATGATGAATATGGAAGAGGAACAGTTACATATTCGTATAAAGATAATCCAATGGGAATCTTTAATGTCAAACTGTCCGATGAAGCATATGAATCTCTTACAAAAGATGCAGGAGACAATCCTGTAATTGAAGAAGAGACATCAAAAGGCGACGATGATTCAAAAGAAGCATTTATTAAGGCATTACACATTTCAATTATTGTTGTAATTACTCTTATACTTATAGTTTTTATAGTTTTCCTTGTAAAATTATATCAATACAAAAAACGTAAAAGATTAAGAGCTCTTAAGGCTAAGAAAAGAAAGCAGGCACTTATGGCTAAGAAAAGAAGAGAAGAGGCCTTAAGACAGCAAAGTAAAAAGAATACAAGAAGATAACCCGAAACCCCTTGACTTAAAAGGGGTTTCTTCTTATAATATCTTGTGTGTAAACAAATAATTAAAAACTATGACGAAGACAGTAGGATTACTTTGGAAAGTCAAAGCGAGCCGGAGATGGTGAAAGCCCGGTACAAGTACAACTAATTTGAACATCACTTCCGAGTTGCAGTTCTTGAAACATATATGAAGTAGAGAC
>SAMEA104404100__coassemble_4075_pt1 | contig 8950 bp, 7 predicted proteins | sample SAMEA104404100__metabat2_high_PE_088 | metagenome-assembled genome bin SAMEA104404100 (sample SAMEA104404100) | Balaenoptera acutorostrata
TAGCTTTCGTCCTATTACAGGACGGAAGCTTTTTTGCATTATGAGACAATTTCCTGAAGGCTGTAAGCCGCGCAGGAAATTTTGGCGAATAAGCATGCAAGGCTCTCCCACCCGTCCAAGCAGAATGCGCTGGACGAGTGGTTGAGAGCTACTGCGGCATTATGAGGCAATTTCTTGGAGGCCGTAGACCGAACAAGAAATTTTGACGAATAAGTGCGTAAGGCAATTTCTACCTGGTAAAAATGCATACTTAAAAGATTACATAATATATATAGACACAGAAAGGAAAATTAATCATGTACAAAAAAGTTACGACAGACATGAACTTCGTTCAAAGAGAAAAAGAAGTAGAAAAGTTCTGGGCAGATAATAACATCTTCCAGAAAAGTATGGACGAAAAAGAAGGATGCCCTGAATATACATTTTATGACGGACCTCCAACAGCTAATGGTAAACCACATATAGGACACGTTCTTACACGTGTTATTAAAGATATGATTCCAAGATACCGTACAATGAAAGGTTACCAGATTCCACGTAAAGCTGGCTGGGATACACACGGTCTTCCAGTAGAACTTGAAGTTGAAAAGCTTTTAGGTCTTGATGGAAAAGAGCAGATCGAAGAATACGGACTTGAACCATTTATTAACAAATGTAAAGAAAGTGTTTGGAAATATAAAGGAATGTGGGAAGACTTCTCAAGCACAGTTGGATACTGGGCTGATATGGAGCACCCATATGTAACATATGATAATAACTTTATCGAATCTGAGTGGTGGGCACTTAAACAGATCTGGGACAAAGGACTCCTTTACAAAGGATTTAAGATTGTTCCTTACTGCCCAAGATGTGGAACACCTCTTTCAGCTCAGGAAGTAGCACAGGGATACAAAGATGTTAAAGAACGTTCAGCAATCGTAAGATTCAAAGTTGTTGGTGAAGATGCATACTTCCTTGCATGGACAACAACACCATGGACACTTCCATCTAACCTTGCACTTTGTGTTAACCCAGAAGAAGCTTACGTTAAAGTAAAAGCTAACGACGGATATACATATTACATGGCAGAAGCTCTTCTTGATACAGTTCTTGGTAGACTTGCTACAGAAGATGCACCAGCATACGAAGTATTAGAGCACTATGTTGGTAAAGACCTTGAATATAAAGAATATGAGCCACTTTACGCATGTGCTAAAGAACTTGCAGATAAACAGCACAAAAAAGCCTTCTTTGTAACATGTGATACATACGTTACACTTACAGATGGTACAGGTGTTGTTCATATCGCACCTGCATTTGGTGAAGACGATGCTAATGTTGGAAGAAACTACGACCTTCCATTTGTTCAGCTTGTTGATGAAAGCGGTAACATGTCACCAGAGACACCATTTGCTGGAGTATTTGTTAAGAAAGCAGATCCACTTGTATTAACAGATCTCGATGAGAGAAAACTTCTCTTCGATGCTCCTAAATTTGAGCATAGTTACCCACACTGCTGGAGATGTGATACACCACTTATCTACTACGCAAGAGAATCATGGTTCATCAAAATGACAGATGTTAAAGATGACCTTATTGCAAATAATAATACAATCAACTGGATTCCAGAGACAATCGGTAAAGGACGTTTTGGTGACTGGCTTGAAAACGTTCAGGACTGGGGAATAAGCCGTAACCGTTACTGGGGAACACCACTTCCAATCTGGGAATGTGAGTGCGGCCACAAACATTGTATCGGAAGCATCGAAGAACTTAAGAGCATGTCTGATAACTGCCCTGATGATATCGAGCTTCACCGCCCATACATTGATGAAGTAACAGTTAAGTGTCCACACTGTGGTAAACCAATGCACAGAGTAGAAGAAGTTATTGACTGCTGGTTCGATAGTGGATCAATGCCATTTGCTCAGCACCACTACCCATTTGAAAACCAGGATCTTTTTGAGCACCAGTTCCCAGCTGACTTTATTTCAGAAGCTGTTGACCAGACACGTGGATGGTTCTATTCACTCCTTGCTATTTCAACACTTCTCTTTAATAAGGCTCCATATAAGAACGTTATTGTTCTTGGACATGTTCAGGATGAGAATGGACAGAAGATGAGTAAGTCTAAAGGAAATGCAGTTGACCCATTCGATGCACTTAACGAATATGGTGCAGATGCTATAAGATGGTACTTCTACGTTAACTCAGCTCCATGGCTTCCAAACCGTTTCCACGGTAAAGCCGTAGTTGAAGGACAGAGAAAATTCATGGGAACACTTTGGAATACATATGCATTCTTCGTACTTTATGCAAATATCGATAACTTCGATGCAACAAAATACGAGCTTGAGTATGACAAACTTCCTGTAATGGATAAATGGCTCTTATCAAAACTTAATACTCTTATTAAGACAGTTGATAACAACCTTGAAAATTACAAGATTCCAGAAAGTGCAAGAGCACTTCAGGACTTTGTAGATGATATGAGTAACTGGTATGTAAGACGTAGCCGTGAACGTTTCTGGGCAAAAGGAATGGAACAGGATAAGATCAATGCTTATATGACACTTTACACAGCACTTGTAACAGTTTGTAAAGTAGCAGCTCCAATGGTTCCATTTATGACAGAAGAAATCTATCAGAACCTTGTAAGAAGCGTAGATAAAGATGCCAAAGAAAGTATCCACCTTTGTGACTTCCCAGTAGCAAACGAAGATTATATCGACACAGAACTTGAAGAAAACATGGAAAATGTTCTTAAACTTGTTGTTATGGGACGTGCATGCAGAAATACATCTAACATTAAAAACCGTCAGCCAATCGGTCAGATGTTTGTAAAAGCAGGATTTGATCTTGCAGACTTCTACAAAGAAATCGTTGCAGACGAGCTTAATGTTAAAAATGTTAAGTTTACAGAAGACGTAAGAGACTTTACATCATACAGCTTTAAACCACAGCTTAAGACAGTTGGACCAAAATATGGAAAACTTCTTGGTGGAATTAAAAACTACCTTACAAATGTTGATGGAAACACAGCAATGGATGAACTTAACGAAAATGGTTCACTTAAGTTTGACGTAAACGGTCAGGAAGTTACATTATTTAAAGAAGACCTTCTTATCGATACAGCACAGATCGAAGGATATGTATCTGAAGATGATAATGGAGTTACAGTAGTTCTTGATACAAACCTTTCAGAAGAACTTCTTGAAGAAGGATTTGTACGTGAACTTATTAGTAAAATCCAGACAATGAGAAAAGAAGCAGGCTTTGAAGTAATGGATAAAATCAAAGTTACATATACAGCAACAAGTAAGGCAGAAGCAATCTTTGATAAGAACGCAAATGAAATTGCGGGCGAAGTATTAGCAAACGAGGTTGTTAAAGCTGAACCTTCAGGATTCGTAAAAGAATGGAAGATCAACGGCGAAGCAGTAACAATGGGTGTTGAAAAAGAAGGGAAGTAACAATTATGTATAGTAAGCAATTTGATAAAGAAACATTTAAGGGATTAGTGAAAGACTATGTGAAGGTTTTATACCGTAAGAAAATCGATGAAGCGTCACAGCAGCAGGTTTTTCAGGCTGTTTCATATGCCGTTAAAGATATCATTATCGATGACTGGCTTGCAACAGAAGCTGAGTATAGAAAACAGGATGCAAAGACTGTATACTACATGTCCATGGAATTCTTAATGGGACGTGCACTCGGAAATAACCTTATAAATATGACAGCATACAAAGAGGTTGCAGAGGCCCTTGATGAAATGGGAATCGACCTTAATGTATTAGAAGACCAGGAGCCGGATGCGGCTCTTGGTAATGGTGGACTTGGAAGACTTGCAGCATGTTTCCTTGATTCACTTGCAAGTCTTAACTACCCAGCATATGGATGTGGAATTCGTTACCGCTACGGAATGTTTAAACAGAAAATCCGTGACGGATACCAGGTAGAGACACCAGATAACTGGTTAAAAGATGGTAACCCATTTGAAGTTAGAAGAGATGAGTACAAAAAAGAAGTTCGCTTCGGAGGAAGTATTCGTTTCGAACATGATGCAGCAACATGTAAAGATAACTTTATTCAGGAAAACTATGAATCAGTTATGGCTGTACCATATGATATGCCGATTGTAGGTTATGGAAATCATGTAGTAAATACACTTCGTATATGGGATGCACAGCCAATATCTGACTTCTCACTTGAATCATTTGATAAAGGTGATTATCACAAAGCTATGGAGCAGGAAAACCTTGCAAAGACTATTGTTGATGTACTTTACCCTAATGATAACCACTATGCTGGAAAAGAGCTTCGTCTTAAACAGCAGTATTTCTTTATTTCTGCAAGCTTACAGACAATTATTGAAAAATACAAAAAGACACATGATGATATAAGAAAACTTCACGAGAAAGTTTGTATCCAGATGAATGATACACATCCAACAGTTGCAGTTCCTGAACTTATGAGACTTCTCATTGACCAGGAAGGATTAAACTGGGATGAAGCTTGGGAAGTTACAACAAAAACATGTGCATATACAAACCATACAATTATGTCAGAAGCACTTGAAAAATGGCCAATCGACCTCTTCTCAAGACTTCTTCCAAGAATTTACCAGATTGTTCAGGAAATCGACCGTCGTTTCGTAAACGAAGTTCGTGCTAAATATCCTGGAAACGAATACAAAGTTAAGAAAATGGCTATTCTTTATGATGGACAGGTTCGTATGGCTCATATGGCTATTATTGCCGGATTCTCAGTTAATGGTGTTGCAAGACTTCATACAGAAATTCTTAAACATCAGGAACTTAAAGACTTCTACGAAATGATGCCAGAAAAATTCAACAACAAGACAAATGGTATTACACAGAGACGTTTCCTTCTTCACGGAAACCCACTTCTTGCTGATTGGGTAACAAAACACGTAGGAGATGGCTGGATTACAGATTTATCTAAGATCGCAGGTCTTAAAGAATATGTTGATGATGAAAATGCAAGAAAAGAATTTATGGCAATCAAACGTCAGAACAAGATTCGTCTTGCTAAATACATAAAAGAACATAATGGAATCGATGTAAACCCTGATTCAATCTTTGATGTTCAGGTAAAAAGACTTCACGAGTACAAACGTCAGCTTCTTAACATCCTTCATGTTATGTACCTTTACAATCAGATTAAAGAACATCCTGAAATGTCATTCTATCCAAGAACATTTATTTTTGGTGCAAAGGCAGCTGCAGGATACCAGAGAGCTAAAGAGACAATCAAGCTTATTAACTCAGTAGCAGATGTTATTAACAACGACAGAAGCATTAATGGCAAGATTAAAGTAGTATTTATTGAAGACTACCGTGTATCAAACGCAGAGCTTATCTTTGCTGCAGCTGATGTAAGTGAGCAGATCTCAACAGCTTCTAAAGAAGCATCAGGAACAGGTAACATGAAATTTATGTTAAATGGTGCTCCAACACTTGGAACAATGGACGGTGCTAACGTAGAGATTGTTGAAGAAGTAGGAATTGATAATGCATTTATCTTTGGACTTAGTTCAGATGAAGTTATTAACTACGAGAACCATGGTGGATACAATCCACAGGATATCTACTTTAGCGACTGGGAATTAAAACGTGTTGTAGACCAGCTTATGGATGGAACATACGCACATGGAAGCCATGAGATGTACAAGAATCTTTACAACTCACTTCTTAATACACAGTGCACAGACAGAGCAGATACATACTTTATCTTAAAAGACTTCCGTTCATATGCAGATGCACAGAAACGTGTTGAAGAAGCATACAAAGATACAGACAGATGGTCAAGAATGGCTATGATGAACACAGCATGCTGTGGTAAATTCTCATCTGACCGTACAATTGAAGAGTACGTAGAAGATATGTGGCATCTTAAAAAAGTTGAAGTGCCATCTGGTCAGGAAGACTAATGAATTATACTTACATTTTAAAATGTAGTGATGATACTCTTTACACAGGGTGGACTAATGACCTTGAAAAGCGCTTAAAAGCCCATAACGACGGTAAAGGCGCTAAGTATACAAAGGTAAGACTGCCGGTGGAAATTGTCTATTATGAGTCGTTTGAGACGAAACAGGAGGCAATGAGAAGAGAGTATGAAATAAAACAGCTTACAAGGAAACAAAAAGAGTTGTTAATAGAAAAAAGTAAGTAAGAAAAGCATTCAGCTTTAGAAATCTTAGGCTGGATGCTTTTTTGGCTTTAGTAAAGAATGTGTGTGAATAACAAAAAATCCGGCAGCACCAAAATGGTACTGCCGGATTTTTGTTATATAAACTTTTAATTGAGGTTTAAATTAACCGAAGTATCTCTTAAGAAGTCCTTCGAATGCTTTACCGTGACGAGCTTCGTCTCTAGCCATTTCATGAACTGTATCATGGATAGCGTCAAGGTTAAGAGCTTTAGCGCGTTTAGCAAGGTCAAATTTACCAGCTGTAGCACCGTTCTCAGCGTCTACACGCATCTCAAGGTTTTTCTTTGTGCTGTCTGTTACAACTTCGCCTAATAATTCAGCGAATTTAGCTGCATGCTCAGCTTCTTCAAGAGCTGCTTTTTCCCAGTAAAGACCGATTTCTGGATATCCTTCTCTGTGAGCTACTCTTGACATTGCAAGGTACATACCAACTTCTGAACATTCTCCTTCGAAGTTTGCTCTAAGATCAGCCATAATGTCTTCTGGAGCTCCTTTAGCTACACCTACAACGTGCTCTGCTGCCCATGTTCTTTCGCCTACCTGCTCTTTGAATTTGTCAGCTGGTGCGTGGCAGATTGGACATTCTGCTGGTGCTGCGTCTCCTTCGTGAACATAACCACATACTGTACATACAAATTTTTTCATAATCGTAATCTCCTTTTCCTTTTAAAAATTTCTTTTAAAATTCAGTATATTATATATAATATACCTTAATGTTTTGAAATGCAATCGTTACATTTTCCATAAAAAACAGTTCTGCTTGATTCGATGATTCCTTCATTGAATCCTTTGGTAGCTTCATCCATCATCTCTTTCATCTTGCCTTCTTCTAAGTGCATGTCGAGAACTTTATTACATGAAGTGCAAAAGAAATGATTGTGTGGACGAATATCTCCATCAAAGCGATCACCACCATCTGGTGCAGGGATTTTAATAATCTCCCCAAGGTCTGTTAAGAGATTTAAGTTTCTATAAACAGTTCCAAGACTTATATTAGGAAACTCCTGCTTAACATGAAAGTAGACCATATCCGCGGTTGGATGATCGGTTGTGTGTGCGAGGTAATTCTTAATGCTTTCTCGCTGTCTGCTATATTTAAGAGCTGCCATTTCCGACCTCCTATCTCGTAATCAATAATAGTAATCGTTACTGTAATTAGAATATAACCTGTTTTTTGATAAATGTCAATACTTTTTAGTTGGAAAATATAAAAAAAGTTTAAACTCATCATAAAAGTAAGATAAAACATACATTATATAGTAGAAATAGGTTTGACAAACTTCTGTAAAACTGTTATCATACGATTTGTAACAAGATGTAACATATTTGTAACATTTAGTTATAAAGGGGTAATAATTAATAAGGAGTTGTAATGTTTAATAAATTTATAAAGAAGACAATTTTTTTATCAGCTATATTAGGTTCAGTAATGTTTATGGGAGCCATGCCAGATGTACAGGCCAAAGAAGCAGATCTTAATGGCGTTGTATCAGGTATGGAAACAATACTTGAAGAGAGCAAAGGATTAAAAGTTGCCGACAGCGTTAATGTATATGTAATAAATAATTCAGAGGGTGAGTATTTAAATAAAGCATTTGGTGGTACAGAGAATACAATCTTCGAGACAAAGATAGCTGATAAGAATCAGTTAGAATTAGAAGAAAGTATAAATGCTGCTAAAGAGAATTCAGCAAGAATTATCGAAGAAGCTAAGATTGCAGAAGAGGAAGCTAAAGATCTTGAAAGAGAAGAAGTTAAAGACTTTGCTCTTCAGTTTGTTGGTAATCCATATGTATATGGCGGCACAAGTTTAACAAATGGTGCAGACTGTTCAGGGTTTGTAATGTCAGTATATAAAAACTTTGGATACAGCCTTCCAAGAACAACATGGGGAATGGAAACAAGCGGAACAGCAGTTTCTATAGAAGATATTCGTCCTGGAGATTTAGTATTATACAGCGGTCATGTTGGTATATATATTGGGGATGGAAATATCGTTCATGCACGTAATTCAAGATACGGAATTACAACAAATAATATGCATTATCAGACAGTCAAAACTATAAGAAGAATTATCTTGTAAAGGGTAAAATTAAAATTAGCAATATGCACAAAAATTTATAAAAAAAATGAAAGTGCATAAAATGGGTAAAAATAGTTTTCCACACGTAAAAACCTGAAAAACCTTAAAAATATAAGATTTCCACGAAGTTATCCACACTATCCACATGTTAAGATGTGATTAGTGTGGATTACTTTTGTTAAAAAAAGAACAAATGTTTTGTAAAATACGATAAAAATGACTTTTTAAAACGAAAAAAATTAAAATGTATTGACATTTAAGTAGTCAAAAATCACATACAATTGTATATAAATGTCTGAAATTTATCGTCTTGATTATTTGTAAATTAGGGATTATAATTATACACACAAAATATAAGGAGGAATCGATATGGCACAGGTAACAAGAACTACTAGAATCGGTGAATTATTACAGATTTATCCTGGTTCAGAACGTATTTTAATGTCAATCGGTATGCACTGCCTTAGCTGACCATCTTCACAGTTAGAGTCTCTGGAAGAGGCAGCAATGGTTCATGGCATTGACGCAGATTTACTTGTTGAGAAGCTTAATGCTTCAATTAAAGCAGCAGGATTATAAAATGTCATAGTGGAAGATTTCCGCCAAGAAAAATCCCCCGCAGGTTATATGGACCTGCCGGGGATTTTTTGC
>SAMEA104404100__coassemble_4233_pt1 | contig 8678 bp, 2 predicted proteins | sample SAMEA104404100__metabat2_high_PE_088 | metagenome-assembled genome bin SAMEA104404100 (sample SAMEA104404100) | Balaenoptera acutorostrata
TTAAAGAAAATCCGAAAGCAAAGACAACTGATTTTGGTAAAGCTAAAGATACTAAGAAAGCACAGAAAAGAATTTATAGCTTTTCAGAAGAAAGTGCTGTAAAAGTAAATAACAGGTTACGTTTTGAAGATGGTAAGAAACCTAAGAAGACGCATTTAGTAACAGCGACGGCAGTTAGCAGTACAGTACATTCTGCTGTTCATAATAAGTTAAGTGAACATGCAGATGAGAATGCTGCAGTAGAAGGGGCACTTAAAACTGAGGAATCAGCGGAAAATGCTTACAGAGTAGGAAAGACAGTTAATACTAAGCTTAAGAATAGATCAATTAAAGCAGATAAGAAAAGTGCTACTAGAAAGCTTAAAGATGAAAATAAAGTCATGAATGAAGAGTTTAAGTCTTTGTGGGAAAAGAGACTTGCATCGGATGAGAAGCTTAAAAATAGTAGTCGTACAAATAAGTATATTCAAAAGCAGAGATTAAAGAAGGAATATGCAAAGGCGGCACGTGATAAACAAAAAGCGGGTAAGAAAGCAAAAGGAAGCATTGAAAAGATAAAAGATACAGGCGGCAGAATCATAAACTTTTTTGTGGAACACAAGAAAGCATTTGGGATTATAGCCGCTATTTTAATGCTCTTTTTAGTTCTTGTTTCCAGCATATCTTCCTGTTCAGCAGCATTTGGAACTAGTGTTATAGATTATGCAGCTTGTAGTTATATATCTTCTGATGAAGCTATTCGTGATGCAGATCTGTATTATTCTCAGTTAGAAGCGGAACTTCAGGAAGAGATCAACAACATGGAATCAGATAAACCTGGATATGACATTTATAGATATAATATTGGACCGATTGAGCATGATCCATTTGTTCTTATAAGTTACTTAACTGCTAAATATGGAGAGTTCACATTTAGTCAGGTTGGTAATGAAGTAGAAAAGCTTTTTAGAGAACAATATAATCTTACAACTGAGAAAACTAAGGAAACGATAACCCAGACTAAGAAAGTTAAGGTTGGAGAATCACTTGGCGTAGTTACAACAAGTGGATATTGTAGCTGTCCGATATGTTGTGGGCAGTGGTCTGGAGGACCAACAGCAAGTGGTGTTATGCCACAGGCAAACCATACCATAGCTGTTGATGCTAATAATCCATTTGTTCCAATGGGAACGAAAGTTGTTATGAATGGTACAGAGTACACGGTTGAAGATACAGGAGCATTTGACAGATTTGGAGTTCAGTTTGATGTGTTTTATGCAAATCATGCTGAGGCTTTAGCTCATGGTCATAAGAAATGGGAAGCATTTGTAGCTAATGATAACGGATCACAGGAAGTTGAAGTTACAACTACAGAGGAAGTTAAGGTTTTAAATGTTACTCTTCAAAGCAAAAGTCTTTCAGCTATATGCCAGGATCGTCTTCATGGTGATGATAAAGAATATTTCAAAGCCTTTAATGAGGCTAAAGGAAATCTTCAGATGTTTGCTTCACCATTTACTTTTAGATGGTATGGAAGAGTTACAAGTCAGTATGGTTATAGGATTCATCCAATAACAGGAGTAAATCAAATCCATAATGGAATAGATATTGCTGCCAGTGAAGGTACAGAAGTTATGGCCGGAATGACAGGTAAAGTTAAAGAATCATCATACAATGACAGCTATGGAAATTATATAGTTCTTGAAAATCAGCTTGGATATGAAATACGATATGCTCATTTACAAACTAGAAATGTGATAACAGGTGAAATGGTAACACTAAAAGATGTTATAGGTACAGTTGGATCTACTGGAGATTCCACAGGTCCACATCTTCATCTTGAATTATTAAAGAATGGAGAAAGACTTAATCCTATCTTCTATTTTGAAGTTGGAACAGAAAGCATTTTTGGTGGTGGAGAATATTGCTCCGAAGCTGCAGAGAAGCTTTTAACAGAAGCAGAAAAGCATCTTGGAACACCTTATGTATGGGGCGGATATGCACCTGGTGGTTTTGATTGCTCTGGATTTGTAAGTTATTGTCTTACTCATTCGGGAGTTAGAAATACAGGCCATTTAACTGCACAGGGACTTTATGATATATGTGAGCCGATAAGTGAATCAGAAATGCAACCTGGAGATTTAGTGTTCTTTACAGGTACTTATAACGCAGGAGTTCCGGTAACCCACATTGGTATTTATGCAGGTGATGGACAAATGATTCATTGTGGTAATCCTATTCAATATACTTCTATTTACTCATCATACTGGCAAAATCACTGGTATGGAGCTGGAAGGTGGTAAGAAGATTTATGAAAACAATAGATGAAGCAAAGGAAGATCTTATAAGGGCAAAAGAGAAGGTTTCTAAGTTAAAAATCAGGCTTTCAAAAGCAGAATTTGAAGTTAAGAAGTGTGAAGCAGCTCTTGTAGAAGCAGAAAACTTAACATGTAGAAGGCCTATAAAAGAAATAACAATGTCCTGTGAGGATTTAAAGGAGTTTAAAAATAAAATGAAAAAGGGAAATTTATAAAAATTGGAGGAGGTTATTGAAGATGAAGTTTTCGAATAAACTTAAAGTTGGACTTGTAGGCACAGGAATGTGCCTCTGTCTTGCTAATCCATTTCTAAATGTTATGGCAAGTGATGGTACAAATACTGCTATTACTATTGAAAAGCCTGAAGGATGGAAAGACAGTGAGTCCAAGATAGGTGTTACGTTTGATACTTCCTTATTATCAGATGGAGTAACACTTGAAAAAGTAGAAGCTAAAGTAGGAGAAAAAGGATCATGGAAAGATATAACAAAATCTATGACAGTGACAATTAAAGGTAACGATACTGTATATGTAAAAGCTACTGATAGTGGTGGTAATACTTATGAAAATAATCGTTCTATACGTTGTTATGACAATGAAAAGCCTACTTTATCAGCATCATTATCTAATGGAGTTCTTACAATACAGGGTAAGGACACATTGTCAGGTATAGCATCTATAACGATTGAAGGTACAACCTATGAAGCTGATGAAAATGGTTCACTTGCAGTTCAGCTTACACAAAAAGATTTTAAAAGAAAAGAAATCCATATGAGTGTAACAGATAAAGCAGGAAATGAATCTGGAAGTTATGTGATTAGAAATCCATATTATGGATGGAAGGATCCGGCATCAAAAGATAATGGAAATAGCATGTCAGCAACAACAGATACTGGAACTAATGAGCCTACTAAGGCCCCGCTTCCACAGTCAACAGAAGCAACGAAACCAACATCAGCAAAAGGGACAGTAACTGATCTTACAGTTACATCAGCAGTTGAGAGTAAAGGGGAATCAGTTGATACAGTAAATCAGACAGCAAAAGAAGGAAATAAAGTATTTTATACGATCACAACTAAAAGTGGAAAGATATTTTACCTTGTAATTGATAATACGCAGTCATCTGACAATGTATATTTCCTTACAGAAGCATCAGAAGCCGATTTATTAAACTTTACTTTATCTGATGCTGTGACACTTCCGGATACAACATATGCTGTACCAGAGGAAACGAAACCTACAGAGACTGATAAAGAAGAAAATGAAGAAGAAAAGGAGGAGATAGAAGTGAAAATGCCAGAAGAAAAGTCAGGAAAAGGTATGTATATAGTTCTTGCAATAGCTGCTTTACTTGGAGTAGGAGCAGGATACTATTTTAAAGTCTATAAGCCAAAACATGAATATGACGATGACGAATACGATGAAGGTTATGAAGCATATGATGATGACGAAATCGAAGATGAAGACGAATCAGAGGTCAAAGAAATAGGTGAAGATCTTGAAATTATCCCTATTGAGGATGAAGACGAAATTGAAGAAGACGAGGAATAATAATGTAGAGCAGGCAGCCATTTGGTTGTCTGTTTTTTTAAGGAGAGAAAACAGATGAAGAAAGAAAAAATTAGAAGTATTATATCAGGATTTCTTGCAGGAGTAACTATTGCAACATCAGTTTTGTCACCAATGACAACTTTTGCAGCTGAACCGCCGGTAGAGGACAAACCACCTTTATACGAAGAAGTAAAGGATTTAATTAAGACTGATGAAATTGTTACTGCTTCTGACATTGAAATTAATGTTGGCGATAAGTTCAATGTTAAAGAAGATTTTAAAGGAATAGAAATTCCTGATAAGAAGAAGGTTAAAGTAACATTTCATAATGCAACTGATGATAAGGGGAATGACTTTAGTACAGATGTATCTGGTAAATATAATGCAGTTTATTATGTTGATCCGGTAAGTGACAGCCCAACATATCAGATAAGTAGAAATATTACAGTTAAAGAAAAAACCGAAGAAGAAACAAAAGAGATTCCTGTAAAAGATATTATTGATCAGGCCTCAGAGCAGACAGATCTTTTAGCATTAGAAGAAGGAGAAAGTGTTGTGGTTGAGGTTGTCTCACCTATAGCAATGTATAGTGCAAGAGCAGCAAGCACTTATGTAACAATTACAGCTGGTCCTAAATATTATTACAATACTTATGGAATGGGTACTTATGTAACAACACTTTTCTATATTTCATATGGTGATGTAAGTGCAACAGCCTATTGTGTACAGCCAGAAAAGCCAGATCCAGTAAGTGGAAGTTATGAACTTGTTCCTGTAAGTGGAAATAGAGATCTTGCAAAAGTTTGTTATTATGGAACACCTTCACTTAGTGGCGGAGAAGGATTCTTTGCATCTCATTATTCAGATTTTCCAGAAGGAAAGAAAGTTATTATTACTCACTTAGCAGCATCTTATGCATATGATAATGGTATTCCTTTTTATGGAGCAAATGATACTGCAATTAGTCTTGCTAAGGAACTTTATAACTTTGCTGTAAATCAGACAGAAATTCCATATACAGAGATGTCATTTTCAAAAAGTCATTTAAAAGCAGTTAAATATGGGGATGACAGTCAAAAAACAGAAGAAATTACTTTCAATGCTCATAGAGATCAGAGTATCACAATGAAACTTCCAAAGGGTGTGAAACTTGTAGATGTTACTCACGAGAAAACTTACTACCCAGGAGATACAGTAACTATCTGGGGAAATACAACATTCTACTTTGTAGCTCCGCTTAGTCAGGCAGGAGATGTAAGTTTAAACTTTAGTGAAACATTTAAAGGAAATCTTCAGGATGATTATGTGGCATATTCACTTACAACAGGAAGTACAATACAGGATCTTGCATTTGTATTTGCTGATACTGTAGAAAATACTGCCCAGGCAAGTCTTGATATTGAGTGGCTTAAAGAAGCGGAAGTTGAACTTCATAAGACAGATTCAAGAGAGAACTCAGATGTCGAAGGGGCCGTTTACGGTGTTTATTCAGATAAGGAATGTAAGAACTTAATTACTAAGATGCCTGCAACTGATAAAAATGGATGCACATCAGTTAAGTTAGAGAAAACACAGGACACAGTTTATATTAAAGAGATTTCAGTACCAAAGCCTTATGTAATTGATGAAAAAGTTTATCCGGTATCATTACTTATTGGAAAGAAAGTAAAAGTTGAAACTTCTGATAAAGAGCAGCTTGGAAAACTTTCAATCTATAAAGAAGGTGAAGAACTTGTTTCAGCTGATATAACTGATGAAGGTGTTATTTTTAACTACGAAGAGCATAAGCTTATTGGAGCTAAATTTAATGTATATGCAAATGAAGATATTACAAATGCAACTGGTAAAAAGATTTACTCAAAAGGTGATCTTGTAGCTAAAAATCTTATGACAGATTCTTCAGGAGTTGTGTCACTTGATAAACTTTACCTTGGAAGTTACAAAGTTAAAGAAGTAGGTGCTCCTGATAACTATGTTAATACAGGAGAAGAAAAGGTTGTTACTTTAGCTTATGGAGGACAGGAAGTAGAAACAGTATTTACTGAAACAACTTTTAAGAATAATCGTCAAAAAGCGGAAGTAAAGGTTTTAAAACTGGACAATCTTACAAAGAAACCTTTAGATGGTGGACAGTACAGCTTATATGCTGGAACAGATATTTATGATTTCAAAGGTAAAGCCATTGTAACAAAGGGAACACTTATTGAAACAGTTACAACAAATGAAGAAGGAAAAGCGAAGTTTAAGTCTGATCTTCCAATTGATGCTTCTTATTATGTGACAGAGACAAAAGCTCCAGCTATGTACAGAAGAAATTCTAAAGATAGATTTGGATTTGAGTTTAAGTTTACTAATGATAAGGAAGCGGTGCAGACATTTACTCATACATTTGAAAATGAAAGAGTTGATGCAAAAATTGATTTAGTTAAGAAAGATAAGGAGACAGGAATTGCCCAGGGGGATGCAACACTTGAAGGTGCAGTATATGGATTATATGCAAGAGAGGATATAGTTCATCCAGACGGAGCAACTGGTGTTATCTATAAAAAAGATACTAAAATAGCAGAGCTTACAACTGATAAAAATGGAAAAGCAGGAATTAAAGATCTTTATCTTGGAAAATATTATATTAAAGAGATTAAGGCTCCTGTAGGTTATGTTCTTGATGAGAATGAATATGATCTTGATATTGCAGATGAGGGAGATTTAACAGCAACAGTTGAAAAACAGGTTATATCCCTTGAAACTGTTAAGAAACAGCCATTCCAGATTATTAAAGCAGCTGATAATGGAAAAACTGACGCAGACCTTTTAAAAGGCGTTGGATTTACAGCATATCTTGAAAGCAGTTTAAAGGTAAACAAGGATGGAAGTTATGATTTTAAATCAGCGAAGCCAGTAGTTATTGGCGAAAACGGAGCTACTGAAATCTTTACAGATGAAAATGGACATGCAGTATCTATTCCACTTGCCTATGGTACTTATATTGTAAGAGAGACAACAACTCCTCATAACTATAAACCTGTAGAAGATTTTGTTGTTAAGATTACAGAAAACAGTCCTAATAAACCACAGGTTTGGAGAGTACTTCTTGATAAGGAGTTTGAAGCTAAGCTTAAGATTACTAAAAAAGACGATGAAACAAATAAGAGTGTTCTTTTAAAAGATACAGCATTTAAGATCTTTAACATGGACACTAAAAAATATGTTGAGCAGGTAACAACTTATCCAACTGTTGTAAAACACAAAGTGTTTTATACAAATGAAGAAGGATATCTTATTCTTCCAGAAGCACTTAAGATTGGACACTACAGAGTTGAAGAAGTAGAGGCACCTAATGGATATACTTTAAATGAAAACTACTTTGAAATTCATGTAGATAGTAATACTGCTCATCAGATGGAAGAGACAAGTAAGGATATTATTATTTCAGTTGATTACGAGAATCATCCAGTTAAAGGTGAATTAACTATTTATAAGACTGGAGAAGTACTTGATGGATTTAAAAACGGCAAGTTTGTTTATAAAGAACAGAAACTTGAAGGAGCAGAGTTTGAAATCCTTGCAGCAGAAGATATTTATACTCCTGATCATCAGGTAGATGAAAATGGTAATAGAATTACTATTTATAAAAAAGGCCAGGTAGTTACAACTGTTACTACTGATAAAGATGGAAAAGCAATTGTAGATAATCTTCCACTTGGTAAATATATGGCAAAAGAAGTTCATGCACCTGGTGGATTTGTATTAAATACTAAGCCACAGACAGTAGAGTTTACTTATAAGGATCAAAAGACTCCTGTAGTAAAAGAAGAATTATCTTTTACAAATGACAGACAGAAAGTTGAAATCAAAGTTGTTAAGAAAGATGAAGAGACAGAGAAAGTGCTTGAAGGGGCTGAGTTTACTCTTTGCACTGCAGAAGATATTAAAGTAAGTGACAAAGTAATAGTAAAAGCTAATACAGAACTTGAAACAGTAGTGACAGGTGAAGATGGAATAGCAAAATTTACAATGGATCTTCCATTTGCTAAATACTATGTCAAAGAAACAAAAGCACCAGATGGCTATGTATCATCAGATGAAATTCTTGAGTTTGAAACATCATACCAGGGTGAAAATGTAAAAGTAGCTAAGTATGAGCAGGTTAAAACAAATAAGCCAACAGTATTTGAGTTCACAAAAATTGATATTACATCAGGCGAAGAACTTGATGGAGCTGAGTTATCAGTAATTGATAAAGATGGAAATGTTATTGATAACTGGGTATCAGAAAAAGGTAAAGCTCATGTAATCAAATATTTAAAAGTAGGGGAAACTTATACTTTAAGGGAAGAACTTGCACCATACGGATATTTAAAAGCAACAGATGTTAAATTTACAGTGGAAGATACGGCCGAAATTCAAAGAGTGGAAATGGAAGATGATGTTCCAGTTGGAGAAATCATTATTAACAAAGAAGGAGAATTCCTTGATAAGATTACTCTTTTAGATACTGTAAAAGGTATTATTGAACATTTCTTTGAGTATATCTTTGGTAAGCTTACACCTGTAACATTTGAAATATATGCAAGAGTTGATATTAAAGCTGCTGATGGAGTAACATCTGACTACTTTAAGGCAGGTGATCTTGTAGATACTATTACAACAGATAGCAAAGGCATTGCAACATCAAAGAAATTACCACTTGGTAAATACTACGTTGTAGAAAAAGAAACAGCTGATGGATATGTCTTAGATGAAAAACCAAGAGATATAGATCTTCTTTATGTAAATCAGGATACACCAGTAATCACTTATGAAGAGTCATGGCAGAATGAAAGACAAAAG
>SAMEA104404100__coassemble_4290_pt1 | contig 8548 bp, 6 predicted proteins | sample SAMEA104404100__metabat2_high_PE_088 | metagenome-assembled genome bin SAMEA104404100 (sample SAMEA104404100) | Balaenoptera acutorostrata
TTGCGGTTATTATGTGTTCAAATATAAAAAATGAAACAGCAAAGATCATTATGTGTATCATGTGTATTTATCCTTTCGTTACAATAGGATTTGAACATTGTGTTGCTAATATGACAGTGTATACAGTAGCGTTCCTTGAATCAGGAATTAAAGATGTAACACTTATGCATTTTCTTACAAATATGCTTCCTGTAACACTTGGAAATATTGTTGGTGGAGCCATTATTATTGGTGGTGGTTTCTACGCAATAAACGGTAAAAATAAATAGAGTAGAAGATTAGTAAAAGCCAAAAGCAGCCGGTTTCTCAACCTGCCTACTGTAGCAAGTAAGCATCGGAACCGACTGCTTTTTATATAAATACCTATCAAAAATTATATAATATTTAAAGATTATTTTGTAATCTTTGTACCTGTTTTGCCAAGAATACCATCTTTAGCTTTTTCAAGTAATGTAATAAGTGCTTCGCGACCATCTTTTGATTCTGCAAATTCAACAGCTGCCTGTACTTTTGGTAACATAGAACCAGGAGCAAAGTGTCCTTCTTCCATGTACTGTTTTGCTTCATCAACAGAGATATTATCAAGCCATTTTTCTTCTGGTTTGCCGTAGTTGATAGCAACTTTTTCTACTGCTGTAAGGATAATGAGGCAGTCTGCATCAAGTTCACGAGCTAATAATGCGCTTGCGAAGTCTTTATCGATAACAGCGCTTACACCTTTTAATTTATTGTCTTCACGAACTACAGGAATTCCACCTCCGCCGCAGGCAATTACAAGGTCACCAGCATCAACCATTGAACGGATTGTTCCTATTTCAATGATTTCCTGTGGCTTAGGAGAAGCAACTACACGTCTATATCCACGTCCAGCATCTTCTTTGAATGTGTAATTTGTCTTTGAAGATAAATCATCTGCCTGTTCTTTTGTTAAGAATTTTCCAATTGGTTTTGAAAGGTTCTGGAAAGCAGGATCATCTTTATCTACGCGTACCTGTGTAACCATAGTTGCTACAGGCATGTCAATTCCTCTTGAAATAAGTTCAGCTCTAAGAGCATTCTGAAGATCATATCCTATATAAGCCTGGCTCATAGCAACACTTACTGATAATGGTGTTGGCATTTGAGTTGGATCTTCATGTGTAAGAGCCATCATAGCATTGTGAATCATACCTACCTGAGGGCCGTTTCCGTGAGCTACTACAACTTCACAACCTTCTTCGATAAGATCAACAATAGCTTTAGCAGTTGTTTTAACTGCTTCCATTTGTTCTGGAAGATTTTTGCCTAAGGCATTTCCTCCAAGTGCAATGACAATACGTTTTTTGTCTGCCATTTTAATTCCCTCCCGTAAGTGAAATGTTATAAAACTAACATTTTCTATCAAAAAAATGATTAAATATAGGGAACTCAAGTACTGAGTACCAAAGTTCCCTATATAGATGTTATTTCTTATTATTTAAGATTATACATCATGAATTAGTAAAATCTAATTAGTCAAATACTCTTTTTGTTCCTTTTGCTTCAAGGTCAGCAAGAACTTTAGCTGGATCTTCAAATTTAGCAAGGAAGATCATAGCAGCGATGATATATGGTTTGAAGCTAGCTTCTTTGTAAAGTGGTGTTCTGTAACGATCGAATACTGATGCGTCAACTTCACCTGCTTCACAGCTTACACCTGTGATATCAGCTGGTAAGCAGTGCATGTAAAGAGCTTTTCCTTCGTGTGTTGTAGCCATAAGTTCTTCTGTACAAGCCCAGTCTTTGTGCTCTGCGTTCTGTGCAAGGAGTTCTTTTTCAAGAGCTGCGATACCTTCTGTATCTCCGTTTCCGTAAAGCTCTGTACGTTTTTCCATAGCTGCGAATGGAGCCCAGCTCTTTGGATATACGATATCAGCATCTTTGAAAGCGTCTGCCATATCGTTTGTTTTTCTGAATGATCCACCAGATTTGTTAGCGTTAGCAGTTGCAACTTCTTCAACTTCTGGGAAGATTTCGTATCCTTCTGGATGAGCAAGAACAACGTCCATACCGAAACGTGTCATAAGTCCGATGATTCCCTGTGGAACTGATAATGGTTTACCATATGATGGTGAGTAAGCCCATGTCATAGCAAGTTTTTTACCTTTAAGGTTTTCAACTCCGCCGAACTCGTGGATGATGTGAAGCATATCAGCCATAGCCTGTGTAGGGTGGTCGATATCGCACTGAAGGTTAACAAGTGTTGGTTTCTGCTCTAAGATACCATCTTTGTTTCCAGCTGTTACAGCGTCAACAACTTCGTGCATGTATTTGTTACCTTTTCCAATGTACATGTCATCACGGATACCGATAACGTCAGCCATGAAAGAAATCATGTTAGCTGTTTCACGAACTGTTTCACCGTGAGCAACCTGTGATTTTCCTTCGTCAAGATCCTGAACTTCAAGACCTAAAAGGTTACAAGCTGATGCGAAAGAGAAACGTGTACGTGTTGAGTTGTCACGGAATAAAGAAATTCCAAGACCGCTTTCGAATACTTTTGTAGAGATGTTGTTCTCTCTCATGTAACGAAGAGCGTCAGCTACTGTAAATACAGCTTCGATTTCATCGTCTGATTTTTCCCATGTTAAGAAAAAGTCTCCATTGTACATATCTTTGAAGTTGAGAGCATTAAGCTTATCAATATAATCCTGTAATGTTTTCACTAGTAAATTCCTCCTGAATTTGGTTTGTATAAATTGTTTTGTTTATTATTGGGGTCAAACAAACTGTCTGACCCCGAAAATTTTATAAATTTAAAAACGTAGTTTTAAATTATTTACAGTATGTCTGTGGAAGAGCAGCATATACAGCAGCACATACTACTAAATCCTGTTTCCATGTTTTTTCGTTTGGAGCATGTGCCTGAGCTTCAGCACCTGGTCCGAATCCGATACATGGAATACCGTTTCTACCCATGATAGAAACACCATTTGTTGAGAATGTCCATTTGTCTGTAAGTGGACGAGCTTTTCTCATTGCTTCTGTTTCAGCGTTACCAATTCTTTCTGTTCCGTAAAGTCCTTCGTAAGCTTCTTCAAGAGCTTTTGTTACGTCATGATCTTTTGGAATTACCCATGTTGGGAAGTAGCACTCGATTGGGTATACACAACCTGTGTATGATGGACGATCGTAGTTGTACATTGAAACAACAACATCATCTTTGTATTTCTGGCAAGCTGGAAGCTGACGAATTTCTTCAAGACAGCTTTCCCATGTTTCACCTGCTGTCATACGACGGTCAAGTGATACTGCACAAGAGTCTGCTACTGCACAACGGCTAGGTGATGTGTAGAAGATCTGAGAAGCTGTAACTGTACCTTTTCCAAGGAAGTTAGCTTCTTCCCACTCTGGGTTGTATTTAGCATCGAGCATTTTAACAAGACCTTTAACTTCTTTGTCATCTGCTGCATCATTTTCGTTAAGAGCTCTAACGTCCTGGAGGATATCAGCCATTTTGTAAATAGCATTGTCTCCACGTTCTGGAGCTGAACCGTGGCAAGATACACCTTTAACATCAACACGGATTTCCATACGTCCTCTCTGTCCTCTGTAGATACCACCATCTGTTGGCTCTGTAGAAACTACGAATTCTGGGCGAACTTTGTCTTCGTTGATAATGTACTGCCAGCAAAGACCATCACAGTCTTCTTCCTGAACTGTACCAACAACTAATGCTGTGTACTTGTCGTTAAGAAGTCCAAGATCTTTCATGATCTTAGCACCGTATACTGCTGATACGATACCACCACACTGGTCAGATACTCCACGTCCACCGATCTCTTCATCGTTTTCGTATCCTTCGTATGGGTCGAATTCCCAGTTGTTGATGTTACCAATACCTACTGTATCGATATGAGCATCAAATGCGATAAGTTTTTCACCTGTTCCCATGTATCCAAGAACGTTACCCATTGGGTCGATGTCTACTTTATCAAATCCAAGATTTCTCATTTCTTCAGCGATACGCTCGATGTGTAATTTTTCATCACAGCTTTCGCCTGGGTTTTTTACGATTTCACGTAAGAATTTTGTCATATCTGCTTTGTATGCTTCAGCAGCTTTTTTGATTTCATTAAAATCCATTTTAAATACGCTCCTTTAAAAATTAAAATAATGTTTTGTTAAATAATTTATTTTAAGTTCAAATAAATTCGTGTTAATTATCTCTCGTTTCCGTCCCATACGATTGATTTATATCTGATAGGATCTGTATCACCTTCTGTTGAGAAGCAGAGTACTCTTGAGTTTTCATCAAGTTTAAGCTGTTCTCTTAAGTCTTTATATTCGTCCATCATCATAATGCATGCAAGTGTTCCAAATGGAGCAGCTCCTGATTCACCTGATGTAATAGCTGGATCACCTTTGATTGGTGCTGCAAGCATTCTCATACCTTTAGCTGCTACCCAGTCAGGTGTTGCTACGAATGTATCAACGTGGTTCTTTAAGATATCCCATGAAATTGTGTTTGGTTCTCCACAAGCAAGACCAGCCATGATTGTAACCATGTCTCCACCAACAAAACGGATATCTCCGTCAGCTGCAACAGCACCTTTGTAGAGGCAAGCTGCTGGCTCAGCTTCAACAACACAAACGATTGGTGGGTTTTCTGGATATTTGTTAGCGAAGTATCCCTGAACAGCTCCAGCAAGTGAACCAACACCAGCCTGTACGAATACGTGTGTAGGTCTGTCACATCCGTATTCAGCTAACTGTTCGTTAGCTTCCATAGCCATTGTTCCATATCCCTGCATAATCCATGCTGGAATTTCTTCGTATCCGTCCCAAGCTGTATCCTGAACCATGATACCATGTTCTGTTTTCTCAGCTTCAGCGTTTGCCATACGAACACATTCGTCGTAGTTGCATTCTTCTATAGTACATACAGCATTCTCTTTTAAAATGTTGTTAAGTCTTGTCTCTGTTGTTCCTTTAGGCATACGAACTACAGCTTTTTGTCCAAGTTTGTTAGCTGCCCAAGCAACTCCACGTCCGTGGTTACCATCTGTTGCTGTAAAGAAAGTAGCCTGTCCGAAGTCTTCTTTTAACTGGTCAGATGTTAATACTTCATATGGAAGCTCACTAACGTCTCTGCCAAGTTCTTTAGCGATGTAACGAGCCATAGCAAAAGATCCACCAAGTACTTTGAAGGCATTAAGTCCAAATCTGTAAGATTCATCTTTAATGTAAACTTCTTTAAGTCCTAAGAAGTCTGCCATTTTTTCGAGTTTTGTAAGTGGTGTTACTGAGTACTGTGGGAAGCTTTTGTGGAAAGCTCTTGCTTTTTCTACTTCTTCAAGACCCATAACTTTAAGCTGTGCGTCATCTGTTTTTGGCATTTTGTTAACAGCCCATTTGATTGATTCCATTGATTAAAATCCTCCTTCATATTTATAAACCCTGATTATTAATGGATACATAACCAGGTGCGGGTACAAAAAATCTAACAGCTATTTCCCAGCGTCCATATAGCTGTAAAGCGTGAACTTTGAAATTCCGAGAAGAGAAGCTATCTTATCGCCGGACTTTGTAATAAGGAAAGCACCAGCGTTGTTAAGATACTGAACAATAGCGACTTTGTCGTCTTTTGTCATAAGAGCTACAGGTTTGCCAACTTGTGCAATTGCCTGCTCGATTAGTTTATCGAGCAATTCGTTGACATTGTGAGTTATTGTCTGTGGCTTCTTATCATCAGTGTCTTTTTCTTTCTCAGTATCTGCCTCAGTTTGTACTAGTGATGATATTGCATTATCTATAGTAAGAAGAGCAGTAATATCATAGTTAAGTGAGAAGATATAACCTATACTTCCGTCGTCGTCTCTTATATACATAGTGCTTGATTTTAAGATTCGTCCGTCCTCTGTCTGAGTAAGATAAGAAAAACGATCGTGAATCTTTTCTGGATCCTTACTAAGAGTTTCTAAAACAACACCAGAAGGTCCGTCGCCAAGTTTTCTATTGGATATATTTCCGTTTTCAATAAACACAACTGAGCTTTCTAATTTGTTATTATGTAAATCATGAATAACAATTTCACAGTTGCTTCCAAATTGTGCACACATTCCGTGAGCTATTTGTTTGAGAAGATCTAATTTCTGGTCCATAACTAAGATGTCCTTTCAAAAAAACAAGTGGAAATATTCTTCCTTTTTCGTATAAAGTTGCATGGAATTTCTCTTTCGCCTAAAACCATCATAGCATAAAAAATTATAAAATCAATACTTTTTCTAAAAAAAAATTAGGTAACCTAAAAAATTTTTAGAAAGTGATTGCATTTGTCTATTATTAATGATATTCTATATGTGTTAAGAACAGTCTTGTGCGGAATGTACAATAGAAGGTGTATAAAAAGTGTCTAAAGTGTGAACGAATAGGACGGAATTATTTTAAAAAACACATCGCTATATAATAGGAAGCAATTAATGCAAAGCAAAGAAAAGCTTTCTTGATGAGACGGTTCTACAAAAAAGAATATACAAAATATAGTGCGACGTGCAGAAGATATTTTTTTCTGTAGAATTTGTATACCTTTGTTGATTTCAATTTTTAAAATTAATAAAAGTAGAAAGAAAAGGAGACAAAAACTATGTTGATTTTAGGAAATGGACGAGTTATCACACGTGACGAAAAAAATCCGTATCTTGAGAACGGAGCAGTTGCTATTGACGGCACTACTATTAAGAAAGTAGGAACTTTGGATGAAGTTAAAGCAGCTTACCCTGATGCGGAATTTATCGATGCAAAAGGTAAAGTGATCATGCCAGCATTTATTAACACACATGAACACATTTACAGTGCATTTGCAAGAGGAATCAATGTTAACGGCTATGTAGCATCTGACTTCTTCCATATTCTTGATGGAATGTGGTGGACAATTGACCGTAACCTTACACTTAATGACACATATTTAAGTGCTATGGCTACATATATTGACTGCATTAAGAATGGTGTTACAACAGTGTTCGACCATCATGCAAGCTTTGGTTCAATTAGAGATTCACTTTTCCATATTGAAAAGGCTGCTAAGGAGACTGGAGTTCGTTCATGCTTATGTTATGAGATTTCAGACAGAGATGGTATGGATAAAGCAAGAGAATCAGTTGAAGAGAACGCTCAGTTCATTAACCATGCATTAAAAGATGATACAGGAATGATTGCAGGTATGATGGGTATGCATGCTCAGTTTACAATTTCAGATGAAACTATGGACCTTGCAGCAAGCAAGAAACCAGATGAAGTTGGATACCACATTCATGTAGCTGAAGGTATTGAAGATCTTCATCACTGTTTAAAGACATATAATAAACGTATCGTAGACAGACTTTACGATCATGGTATTTTAGGTGAGAAGACTTTATTAGGACATTGTATATATATTAATAAACATGAGATGGACCTTATTAAAGATACAAATACAATGGTAGTACATAACCCAGAATCAAATATGGGTAATGCATGTGGATGTCCTCCAACAATGGACCTTGTACATAAGGGAATTCTTACAGGTCTTGGAACAGATGGATATACACACGATATGACAGAGTCATACAAAGTTGCTAAATTACTTCACCAGCACAATTTATGTGACGCTACAACATCATGGGTAGAAGTACCTGAAATGTTATTTAACAACAATGCTAAGATTGCCAATAGATACTTTGAACCAGAACTTGGTGTACTTAAAGAAGGCGCAGCAGCTGACGTTATTATCGTTAACTACGATCCACTTACACCACTTCATGCAGATAATGCCAACGGACATATTTTATTTGGAATGCAGGGTGCTATGGTTGATACAACAGTTGCTAATGGTAAGGTTCTTATGAAGAATAGAATTCTTACAAACATTGATGAAGCTAAGGTTATGGCAGATTGTCGTCAGGCAGCAGAGGGACTTTGGAACAGAATTAACGGTTAATAATCGGAATAACCGTAAATATAGGTATTATATATTTGGAATATCGGATTTGATAGGTATTAGTATTTGGAATTTAGGGATTAGAAAAACGATATAAAAATAAGAAAAAAGATAATTCGGCGGGGATATTTATTCCTGCCGACAGTTATCTTTTCATATATAGGAGGATTTATATAATGAGTGATATTATGACACCAATGCCTTTTGGGCAGTTAGTAGACTGGATCCTTGAAGAACATAAAAATCATGGAACAGTTTTTGGAGAAAGAAAAGCTTATGTAGCTGATCAGAAAAATGTTAGAACAATTTTTGGACGTAACCTCGAAACTCCACTTGGACCTGCAGCAGGCCCTAATACACAGCTTACACAGAATATCGTAGCTGCATACTACACAGGTAGCCGTTTCTTTGAACTTAAAACAGTTCAGAAAATGGATGGTGCAGAGCTCTCAGCATGCGTTAACAAACCATGTATCGTAGCAGAAGATGAGTGTTACAACTGTGAGTGGTCTACAGAACTTTATGTTTCACAGGCTATGGAAGAGTATATTAAAGCATGGTTCCTTCTTAAAGTATTCTCTAAAGAGTTCGGACTTGGAAGCCCAGACGGAT
>SAMEA104404100__coassemble_4391_pt1 | contig 8370 bp, 9 predicted proteins | sample SAMEA104404100__metabat2_high_PE_088 | metagenome-assembled genome bin SAMEA104404100 (sample SAMEA104404100) | Balaenoptera acutorostrata
GGGGGCTCTTATTATTTTTGAGCTCGAAGTTCCGTTGTCGCGAGTCGAAGACGAAGCGAGAACGGTTACAGAGAGCCACGCAAGGCGCTCCTAAGAAGTGGAGTCGAAGACGAACACTGATTAGATGAGCGCTACTGCGATGTTGAATTTTAAAGAAAAATAACGGAGGAAAAAATTCATGCAGATTTATGAAGAACTTAAGGCAAGAGGACTTATTGCCCAGGTAACAGATGAAGATTTAATTAGAGATTTAGTAAACAATGGAAAAGCTACATTTTATATTGGTTTTGACCCAACAGCAGACAGCCTTCATGTAGGACATTTCATGGCACTTGTTCTTATGAAACGTCTTCAGATGGCTGGAAATAAACCAATCGCTCTTATCGGTGGTGGTACAGGATACATTGGTGACCCATCAGGAAGAACAGATATGAGATCAATGATGACACCAGAGATGATCCAGCACAACTGTGACTGCTTCAAAAAACAGATGAGCAGATTTATCGACTTCTCAGAAGGAAAAGCTTTAATGGTAAATAACGCTGACTGGCTCTTAGATCTTAACTACATCGATCTTTTAAGAGAAGTTGGTTCACACTTCAGCGTAAACCGTATGCTTTCAGCTGAGTGCTACAAACAGAGAATGGAAAGAGGACTTACATTCCTTGAATTCAACTACATGATTATGCAGTCATACGACTTCTTCAGATTATACCAGGATTACGGCTGTAACCTTCAGTTTGGTGGCGATGACCAGTGGGGTAACATGCTTGCAGGTACAGAACTTATAAGAAGAAAACTTGGTAAAGACGCAAGTGCTATGACAATCACACTTCTTCTTAACTCAGAAGGTAAGAAGATGGGTAAAACACAGTCAGGTGCTGTATGGCTTGATCCTAACAAGACATCACCATTTGAGTTCTACCAGTACTGGAGAAATATTCCAGACGCTGACGTTCTTAGATGTATCCGTATGCTTACATTCCTTCCACTCGAAGAAATCGATGAGATGGATAAATGGGAAGGAAGCCAGCTTAATAAGGCTAAAGAAATCCTTGCATATGAACTTACAAACATGGTTCATGGTGAAGAAGAAGCTAAGAAAGCACAGGAAAGTGCAAGAGCACTCTTTAGTACAGGTGCTGCTGCAGATATGCCAACAGCAGAGCTCGAATCAGCTGATTTTGTGGATGGTTCAATTGATATTCTTACACTTCTTCTTAAGAGCGGACTTGTTCCATCTAAATCAGAAGCAAGACGTGCTGTACAGCAGGGCGGAGTTGCAGTTGATGGAGAGAAAGTAACAGATATCGCTACAACATTTGCAGAAGATACATTTGCCGGTGAAGGAATTGTCCTTAAAAAAGGTAAAAAGAACTTTAGAAAAGTTGTAATTAAATAAGATTATAGTATAATAAAATAATAAAGTACGGGAGCTTGTAGACAGGCTGAGAGTAGAGTGTAACTCTAGACCGTTAACCTGATTTGGATAATGCCATCGTAGGGACACGTTTATTTTAGAGAAGTTTAAAAGGTCCTGAATTTCAGGGCCTTTTTCTTTTAGGAAAAGCCTTTGAATTTAAAAGAAAGTCGAGGTGATATGTGTGGTTAAAATTAATGGAACAGAAGAAAATGTAGCCGGAAAGACAGTTGCAGAAGTAGTCGAGTCTTTAGGCTATAACACTATTCGAATTGCTGTTGAATTAAATATGGAGATTGTTCCAAAGTCAATGTACGGTGAAACTATTTTAAAAGATGGTGACACAGTAGAAGTAGTTAGTTTTGTTGGTGGGGGCTGATATGAAAGTTACTAAAGAACAGATATATGAAACCCTAAAAGAACGAGATGGCGAAGATATTTTTAACAGGTTTATAAGTTCAACAGTAGCAGTATGCGGACTTGGGGGCCTTGGCTCAAATATAGCCATATCTCTTGCAAGGGCAGGAGTTGGAAAGCTTATAATAGCAGATTTTGACAGAGTAGATATTTCAAATATGAACAGACAGCAGTATGCTTTAGATCAGATAGGTATGTTTAAGACAGAAGCACTCTATGCCAATTTAAAGGCCATAAATCCGTATATTGAAATAGAAGTGCATAATGAAAAGATTACAGAAGATAATGCTTTTGAAATGTTAAAAGATGCGGATGTTATATGCGAGGCATTTGATAATGCAGATGCAAAGGCAATGCTTCTTGACATAGTATGTGAAAAGATGCCTTATAAATATTTTGTATGTGCATCAGGAATGGCAGGACTTCATGATCCTAACAGTATAAAAACAAAGAAACTTGGATCGCACATTTATATTTGCGGAGATTTTAAAAGCGGGATTGAAGATGAGGCACTTTATTCATCAGGAGCAATGCTCTGTGCATCACATCAGGCCCATACAATACTACGTATTCTTGCAGGAAAGAATTATTAGTAAAGAATATTGAAAGAAGGTTATAAAAATGAACAACGACAAACTTATTATTGGAGGACACGAATTTAACTCAAGATTTATTCTTGGCTCAGGAAAATACTCTCTTAAACTTATTGAAGCGGCAGTTAAAGATGCAGGTGCAGAGCTTATTACACTTGCAGTAAGAAGAACAAACACAACAGACGGACAGAACATCCTTGATTACATTCCAGAAGGAGTTACACTTCTTCCAAATACAAGCGGTGCAAGAACAGCTGAAGAAGCAGTTAGAATTGCAAGACTTGCAAGAGAACTTGGATGTGGTGATTTTGTAAAAATTGAGATTATGAGAGATTCAAAATATCTTCTTCCAGATAATAACGAGACAATCAAAGCTACAGAAATTCTTGCAAAAGAAGGATTTGTAGTTATGCCATATATGTATCCAGACCTTTATGCAGCACGTGACCTTGTAAATGCAGGTGCAGCAGCAGTTATGCCACTTGCATCACCAATTGGATCAAACAAAGGTCTTGCAACAAAAGAATTTATTCAGATTCTTGTTGATGAAATTGATCTTCCAATTATTGTAGATGCAGGTATTGGTAAACCATCACAGGCATGCGAAGCTATGGAAATGGGAGCAGCAGCTATTATGGCTAACACAGCCCTTGCAACAGCAGGTGACCTTCCACTTATGGCAAAAGCATTTAAATCAGCAATTGAAGCAGGAAGAAATGCATATCTTTCAGGACTTGGACGTGTCCTTACAAGAGGAGCAAGTGCATCAGATCCACTTACAGGATTTTTAAGAGACTAAGGGGTGAGATGAAATGGCAGAAAATCAGTTTTTAGTTGATTCTGAGTTTTTATCAGAAGCAGCCCTTAAGAAAAAACATCAGTTAGAGTCTGATCCATCATCACGTGTAGACCATATGAAATACCGTCCTGGAATGGAACAGATTGAATCAGATGTATGCGAAAAAGTTATGTCACATGTAAATTCATATGACTATATGAAATATACAGCAAAGGACGTACGAGTAGCTCTTGATCATGAGACATGTTCAATTGAGGATTTCAAAGCACTTTTATCACCAGCGGCAGAACCTTTTCTTGAAGAAATGGCACAAAGAGCCAGCATGGAGACAAGTAAGCACTTTGGAAATACAGTATATCTTTTCACACCACTTTATATAGCAAATTACTGCGATAACTATTGTGTATATTGTGGTTTTAACTGCTACAATCATATTCATAGAATGAAACTTGATATGGAGCAGATCGAGCATGAAATGAAAGTAATTGCTGACAGTGGTATGGAGGAAATTCTTATTCTTACAGGTGAAAGCCGTACAAAATCAGATGTTAAATACATAGGTGAAGCATGTAAGCTTGCAAGAAAATATTTCCGCCTTGTAGGTATTGAAATTTATCCAGTAAATACAGATGAGTACAGATATCTTCACGAATGCGGCGTTGACTATGTAACAGTTTTCCAGGAAACATATGATGCTGATAAATATGAGACACTTCATCTTATGGGAAATAAACGTATATGGCCATACAGATTTGATACACAGGAGCGTGCTCTTATGGCAGGTATGCGTGGAGTTGCATTCTCGGCTCTTCTTGGACTTTCAGATTTCCATAAAGATGCTCTTGCAAGCGCTCTTCATGTTTACTACTTACAGAGAAAATATCCACATGCAGAGATGGCGCTTTCATGTCCAAGACTTCGTCCTATCATAAATAATGATAAGATTAACCCACTTGATGTACATGAGAAACAGTTATGCCAGATACTTTGTGCATACCGTATTTTCCTTCCATATGTAGGAATAACAGTATCATCACGTGAAAGTGCATCATTTAGAAATGGTATAGTAAAGATTGCAGCAACAAAGATTTCAGCCGGTGTATCAACAGGTATCGGTGACCACGAAAGTAAATATACAGGAAAAGAGGCGGTCGAGGAGGAAGGAGACGAGCAGTTCGAGATTGAGGATGGAAGAAGCCTTGATGAAATGTTCGATGATATAGCCGACGAAGGTTTACAGCCTGTACTTAACGATTATCTTTATGTTTAAAATTAATTGTGTAACAAATAGAAAATTGTGCGAGGAAGATTTTCTTCTTCGTATTGAAAAAATAGCATCAAATAAGCCGGATAGCATTATTCTTCGTGAGAAAGATTTATCAGAAGATGAGTATGCTGTGCTTGCAGAAGAAGTGCTTAAAATATGTGAAAAATATAATGTAACCTGTGTGCTTCACTCATACCCCAAAGTGGCTGAAAAGCTTAGGTGTAAGAATATTCATATGCCTCTTCATCTAATGCTTAAGATGTCGGATGAGGAGAAAACATTTTTTGATATAAAAGGAGCATCATGCCACAGCGTAGAGGATGCGGTTATGGCAGAAAAGGTAGGATGCACTTATATAACAGCAGGACATATATTTGAGACAGACTGTAAAAAAGGTCTTGCCCCACGAGGTACAAAGCTTTTAAAAGATATAAAGGCAGCGGTAAACATACCAGTATATGGTATTGGCGGTATAGTTCCATCAAATGCCAGTGAAGTAAAAGATATGGGCGCAGATGGAGTTTGTATTATGAGTACTTTTATGAAAGCAGATGATCTTAAAGGATTATTTAAAGGCTTAAGGGAGATTTAAATCTATGAAATTTAATAAAGATATGCTTCTTTTATACGCAATAACAAATAGATGTGATGAAAATAAGGAATTATTTTTAAGACAGATAGAAGATGCGTTAAAAGGTGGCGTGACTATCTTGCAACTTCGTGAGAAAAACCTTGGAAAAGAAGAGTTTTTAGCTGAAGCAAAAGAAGTTAAAGCCTTATGTGAAAAATATAATGTTCCACTTATTATAAATGATAAAGTTGACATTGCACTTAAGGCGGGAGCAGACGGAGTACACGTTGGAATTGAAGATATGTCCGTCGAGGAGATTAGAAAAATGGCACCAGAAGATTTTATTATTGGTGCTACAGCTAAGACAAAAGAGCAGGCTAAAATAGCAGAAGATTCCGGAGCAGATTACCTTGGTGTTGGTGCAGTATTTCCATCACCAACTAAGACAAATGCAGTAAGAATAACAAATGAAATGCTAAAAGAAATATGTGACAGTGTAAAAATACCTGCAGTTGCAATTGGCGGCATTTCAATCGATAATATTGATACAATTGAAAAAAATGTTGTTGAAGGAGTTGCCCTTGTTTCAGCAATTTTTAGTGCAGATAATATTTACGAAGCAACAAAAGCTTTAAAAGTAAAGGCAGAAGCCTTAGCAAAATAAATTAACACAAGCGGTACATTGGGGGCACCACCTTATACCGCTATACAAAAGTAATGCCAGGAGGAAAAATATATGAGAACAGCATTATCAATCGCAGGAAGTGATTCTAGCGGAGGCGCCGGTATTCAGGCAGATTTAAAGACAATGACAATGAATGGTGTTTTTGCAATGACTGCAGTTACAGCACTTACAGCACAAAACACAACCGGTGTAAGATCAATTTTAGAGTCAACACCAGAGTTTTTAGCAGATCAGATCGATTCAGTATTTGAAGATATAAGACCTGACAGTGTAAAGATCGGGATGGTTGCCTCAAAGGAACTTATTAAAGTAATAGCAGATAAATTATCATTTTATAAAGCTGAAAATATAGTTGTTGACCCTGTTATGGTAGCAACAAGCGGAGCAAAGCTTTTACAGGATGATGCAATCGAATCACTTGTAACTTACTTACTTCCACTTGCAACAGTTGTCACACCAAATATTCCAGAAGCTGAGATTTTATCAGGAATGGAAATTAGAGATAAAGATGGTATGATAACAGCAGCAAAATATATTGGTGATAAATATAACTGCGCTGTACTTTTAAAAGGTGGTCACAGTGTAAATGATGCAAACGACCTTTTATACAGCAAGGATGAGTTCCACTGGTTTGAAGGAAAGCGAATCAATAACTCAAATACACACGGCACAGGATGCACACTTTCAAGTGCAATTGCATCAAATCTTGCAAAAGGATTTGATCTGCCAACATCTGTAAAGAGATCAAAAGATTATATATCAGGAGCCTTAAGTTTTATGCTCGATCTTGGAAAAGGATCAGGTCCTATGGCCCACAACTTTGACCTTACAGGCGAATATTCAAAAGAAGCATAATAGTTTTAAATAAAAACAAAATCCCCTGGAAGTAACTGGCAAAAGCCTAATACTTTCGGGGGATTTCGCTTATAGAACAAAACAAAATAGTTTTAGCATATAGTTAATTAAATCTGTTTTAAGAAACGTACACTGTATGGAGCCATTTCAAGGCATCCATGCATTTCTATTGTCTCTTCTGACATCATATCTTTAAAGTTGCCATTTAATTCGCCATTATTTGCTGTAAATGCATTGTCTGATGCATTTATACATACAAGAACTCGCTCGCTGTCGTCTTTACGCTCGAATATAAGCTGATGATTTGTAATAACAGTGTTGTGATATCCTCCATTACATAATGCGCTACTGTTTCTTCTAATATCGATAAGCTGTTTAATTAAATCAGTAAGTTCATTTGCATTAGGCTCATCAAAACTTGGGCGAAGTGCGTAGTCGTTATCAGGTGCCTTAACACCTTCTTGTCCCCACTCACTTCCGTAGTAGAGACATGGAATACCAGGCATTCCAAAAAGAATACCATAAGCAAGTTCGATATGATTCTTATTTGTAAGAATACTTGCAAGTCTTGTTACATCGTGGTTATCAACAAAGTTCATTAAATGTTTGCCACGATAAATGCACCACTCTTCTGGTCCGTACTGTCTGTTTAAAGAGTGTGCGATTTCGAACATGTTCATGCTGTTAAAACTTGAATAGATTCCTTTATAACATTCGTAGTTAGTACAGCTGTGAAGCATCTCGTCATTAACAATAAGGTTATAGTCACCAAAGAGCACCTCTCCGATAAGTGCAAATCCAGGTTTCTTGCTTTCACAGTGTGATCTTAAACGTTTCATAAAGTTGTGGTCAAGACTATAAGCAACATCAAGGCGAAGACCATCAATTTTGAACTCATCAATCCACATGTCAACACACTCGAGTAAATAATCGCATACAGCTGGATTTTGAAGGTTAAGTTTAACAAGTTCAAAATGTCCTTCCCATCCCTCGTACCAAAATCCGTCATTGTAACAGCTGTTTCCATCAAAACTTATATGGAACCAGTCTTTATAAGGAGATTCCCATTTCTTTTCCTGAACATCCTTAAAAGCCCAGAATCCTCTTCCAACATGATTGAATACACCATCAAGCATTACTTTTACGTTGTGCTTGTGAAGTGTCTCGCACACGTATTTAAAATCATCATTAGTACCTAATCTGCAGTCAATGTTTTTAAAATCTCTTGTGTCGTAGCCATGGTTGTCTGATTCGAATATAGGATTTAAAATAATTGATCCTATATTAAGTTCTTCGAGATAGTTTGCCCACTTTGCTATCTTTCTTATCCTTGGTACTGTAACGCCATCATTAGAAACGGGGGCGTCGCAAAAACCAATAGGATAAATTTGGTAAAATGTTTCATTATAAGCCCACATAAAGTATACCTGCCTTCTATTTAAGTAATATATTTAATGGCAATATTATACCATAAATATAGGATACTTATGTGGAAAATTATACAAAAAACACAACTAAATGTGGATGTTTTAAAAAAGTCAAATAAAAAGCTTTTAGTGAGGAAAAAGTCATTGACATAAAAGGGCAAAAACACTATAATAATACAGTATGACATAAGGAGAAACAGTATACACCAAAGCCCCGGAGTACACTGATTTCATATAAAAGCATAATTAATAATGATTATTGTATAATGAGAGAATTTTAAAACAGGAGGACAACCCATGAAAACTTATATGGCAAACCCAGACAAGATTGAAAGA